>ENA-OPCN01000113-OPCN01000113.1-human-gut-metagenome-genome-assembly--contig:-NODE-113-length-79271-cov-4.349740_pt1 | contig 79271 bp, 77 predicted proteins | sample MGYA00241567_ERZ501485 | MGnify/ENA primary metagenome ERZ501485 (study PRJEB25962, sample SAMEA2042579) | human gut metagenome | biome: human gut; feature: human-associated habitat; material: faeces...
GGACGAGTGTCACCAATGCGAAGCAACTCTAGTGGTACTACTGTGGCAACATTGACAATGGTGAGAATGGCTCAATATTTACTCCCCCCTTCCACCACTTGCCGAGCAAAAACGCATCGTCGAAAAAGCTGGAACAGCTGATGCCACTGTGCGAGCGGTTAAAGTGAGACAGCCATTGACAAATGCGACAGCTAAATAATTTATAAACCAAGAGAAAGGAAGCACACACAAATGAGTTATAAAACCGTAATCTTATTTAACCACAAGGGCGGCGTAAGCAAAACCTTGACGACTTTCAATTTGGCATGGATGCTTACACTAAAAGGAAAAAAAGTTCTCATAGTAGATGCTGATCCACAATGCAATATGTCTGCTCTCTTTTTGGGTGATGATTTCGATGATTACTATACAAAAGAAGAAACAAAAAATATGAATGTCAAAGATGCACTTCGTGTAGCGTTTGAAAGTAGGCCAGAGCCAATAAAAGCAATCGAATGCTTTCCGTCACCTAGCAACTCTAATCTATGGTTGCTTCCCGGTCACATGGACTTGTCTGAATTTGAACCATCGCTGAGTTTAGCCATGAATAGCAATAATGCTATGACTGCCCTGCAAAACCTTCCTGGTGCATTGCCACAACTATCAAAGCTGTGTGCAGAAAAATATGATGTGGACTATATTTTTATGTGAGTACCCATCTGGGGGCCTAAGCAGTTTTAAGTCCCCTCTGGGCCGCATAATCATCTAACCATCGCGTAATCATCTTTCTTGTATGCACGCCTGAATGACGAACATACTTTTTGATCTTAGACAACATATCCTTTGTATGCCTGTGATTAAATCGCCATTCATATTCACCGTAATACAATGGCAGCATCCGCTTCGTGATGCCATGAAAGACATCGACGAGCATACTGTTTAAATTTGATACGATCTTGTTTAGAAAATACAGTCTGTGATCATCGTCTTCGTAATTGATCTTCTCATTCTGTACCGTCAACTGTTCTTTTAGAATGTTATATGTGCTCTTTCCATCCGTGTTCAGTTTCTTATCCAATGACAATACAACATTTTGTTCAAAGAAGTCCTTGATGATCATTCCAGTATCTTTATCAATTTCCTTGATCTTCACATAGCTGGGATACTGATTTTCCTGTTGTGTTGCAAGTACAATCAGAAAAGGTTGTTTATCTGTACCTAATCCACGTTTCCCATTCTTCGATGGAGTGCCAGTATAGGCAACATCTGATTCATAGAATTGTGAATCCAGCATCTTTGAGGCATTGGAATCATGCATAAGTATCCTGCATTTAGACTGCAGCAGGCAAGCTGTTTTATAGTTTACCTTAAGTTCTTTAGCAAGTTCTACAGAAGAAATTCCATCGCAAGAAGTAAATACCAGGAACAATCCATAGAGCAGAACATTCAAAGGCAAACGGTTATGTTGAAAGATCGTGTGGGAAAGCAGAGTGTGATCATGACCGCAGTGAGCACAACGATAACGATTCTTATAAGACATCACATAATGCTCTGTACATCCGCATTCTTCACAAATGAATCCATTGGGCCATTTCATATCAATGAAGAAGTGACGGCAAGCTGAGGGATCAGCGTAATATGACAGAATGAAATCAGCATGTGACATATATTCGCCACGTCCCTTGACGGAAAAGCGTTTATTATTTCTTTTGTAATTCATGAGGAACACCACCCTAATACAAGAACAGTATAATCCACATTCTGACATTATTTATGTCAGAATTATAATTGAGGCCCTCAGATGGGTACTCACATTTCTTTATAATAGTTTTTCTCATTATCAGCAAGATATACACGTTCCACAATTTTTAATTGAGAAATAGCCAGATCACTCACAAAAACATACTGTTTTCCTAGATTCGTAGCGACTAGACAATGTTTACATTGTTCATCTGTTATTTCTCCTTGAATAAAAGAGTCAATAATTTTAAACATCCTATTATCTGCGATTGGTGCAATAATATAATCACAGTTTCTTGAATCTTTTATTATTCTGGTAATCATTGCATGATCTTTATATTTATCTAAAGCTCCTTGATAATAGGCTATCGTCATCATCCATTCTTGATTTACTTGATACTTTTTACATTTTAAATTTTGACTATTAAAATCTAAATAATAAACAGATGACCCATTAGTTCCATCAATCGATTTGAAGGATTAGTTTTATGAAGTTCATTCCTCGAAATAGTTACCTGTTCTACTCCTATTTGTTCAGCTATCTCAAATTGAGTATAGCCTAGTATTTCTCTTATTGCCCTTAGATCATCTGCAAAATTATAATCCATAACGTCACCCCAACTTATTTATATCACATTACTTAAATAAGTTCAGCAACAACTTGTATATAGCATATTACTTAAATAAGTTTTGTGTATCATTATTGATAAAAAAAAGAAGTATCCAAACTTCTCACAAAGTCTAAATACTTCTCTGATCTTCTCAATACAACGATTAACGTTTTGAGAACTGCGGTGCACGACGTGCTGCTTTGAGACCGTATTTCAATCGTCTGAGCGATGATTTTCCTTGATATTCCGGGCTTTTTTGAGCCTCGGCCCCTCGGTTGTCCTATTCCTTAACCAAAAAACAGGCCACTTTTACGAGGGGACAGCTTGATGAAATGCAGAATTTACTACATCGAATAGCTGTTCTGGTTTATTATACTTTACTCTTGCATAGATGTCCATAGTTGTCTTGCTGTTCTCATGTCCGGCAAGGTACTGGACCGTCTTGGGGTCAACACCTGCATACAGAAGATTGGTGATGTAGGTATGCCGCAGCAGGTGCGGTGTCACATCGAAGTCCAGGCTATACACAATGTTGGGATTGTTTTTCTGATGTCCTCCCAGACTCGGCTGAACAGTGTACTTGATGCTCTGTCCGTTCACATACTTATAATAGGTACGCTCCTTGGTAGACCGAACAACGATGTACTGCCAGACACGTTTGAACTGCGAATATGACAAGGGCTGTCCCTCACTATCGGCAATCACATATTCCGATTTGGAGGCAGCCTTGGCTTCCCGCAGACAATTCACAAGGCATTTGGGAATGGGAATATCCCTTCTTGCTGCTTTCGTCTTAAGCGTTGTAGAGATAACCGGTCTGTTATGCTCTGATCGCCATGCGCGCCGCACAGAGATATATGGAGTGGGTGCATCGAGGAACACACAATCCCATTGCAAGGCGAGAGCTTCTTCTCGGCGCAGACCGGCATATAAGCCGATCATGGTAAACAGATACGGCGGAAGTCCTTTGACGGTTTCCAGCAGCACTTCCACCTGCTGGTCTGTCAGCGAATCTTTCTTTTGGGTCGGTTTCCCTCCTTTTGCCGAAATCCCCTCACACGGATTGTATTCCAGCAACTGGCTCCGCTCTGCCGAGTAAAAAATGCACTTGAGGAGCATATTCACCGTATTGTGCAGGCTCTCGGACTTATTGGACAATGGGATCAGCGCCAGACGAATATCATCCGCTGTTACTTCCTCCATATACATATCTCCCAAAGGCTTGATAATGTAGTTCTTCATATTGGAGGCGTAGCCCTTCAGTGTAGCCGGCGACACTTTTGCGGATTGCATCAACAGCCACTTCTCACAATACTCGGCCACAGTAGGATGCTCCCGGTGGAAGATGATCTCCGCTACCTGGCGTCTCGCCTCCTGCTCTTTATCGTACAGTTCCTCGCAGGTAGTCCCATACAAGCTCACCTGCTTGCCGTCTGCGTCCAGAATCCGGGTTCTGTAATACAGGACACCCTTTCGTGTGACGGTTCCATATTGAGGTATGTTTTTTTTCTTCTTTGCCATAATTAATTTCCTTTCTCGCGTGGTGATGTATCTACACCTCCTTTTTATCAGAGATTTCAAATTGAATCAAAGATACGGCCAAGGAAAAACTAAGAGCGAGACATCCTTGTCTCGCTCTTACTTCATTTTCTGAATTGTTCGGAACTTACACAGCGTCCCATAAGTCAAAGGCACAGCCCATTGCTTTGACAAGATCATCCGGCCTGTTGTATTTGACCTTTGCGTAAATGTCCATCGTGATTTTGCTGCTTTCATGGCCCGCCAAATATTGTACCGTTTTGGGGTCCACCGAAGAATGAATCAGATTGGTGATGTAGGTGTGCCGCAGCTGATGCGGTGTCACTTCAAAATCCAGGCTATATACCACATGGCCGTTATTCCTGGCTTTTTCTCCAAGTTTCGGGTAAAGCATATATTTTACATACTTTCCGTCCACAAGTTTTCTGGCCATTCTCGGCTTTGCAGTCCGCGTCACAATATACTGCCACAGCCGCTTAAACTGTGTATAGGATAGCGGATCACCGTCCCGATTGGCAATCACATAATCCGAAGTGGATTTTTTCTTTGCATCTTTCAGACATTCAACCAGACAGACCGGGAGAGGAATGTTTCTTTGTGCCGCTTTGGTCTTTAGCTCGGTAAGAATGACCGGCCTGTTATGTTCTGTGTGCCATGCCCGCCGTACCGTTAAGTACGGAGCCTCTGCATCCAGATACACAGAATCCCATTGCAGCGCCAGGATTTCTTCCCGGCGCAGACCGGCATATAAACCGATCATCACAAATACATAGGGCGGCAAATCCCGGATCGTGTCCAAAAGCCGCTCAACCTGTTCATCCGTCAATGCCTGTCTTTCTTCCTGGGGAACTCCTCCCTTTGCATCCAGGTATATGGTCGGGTCCTCGTCAATCACATGGCTCTCCTTGGCCGCCCGGAAAATGGACTTGCAGAGAATCACCACAGACTTATAAACCGAAGCCGACTTCTTGGAAACAGGTACGAGGGCAAGTTGGATGTCATCCAGGGATACATCAGCCATTCTCTTGTCTCCCAGCCCTCCAATAATGTGCCGCCGCACCTTAGAGGTATAATCTGTCAAGGTGGTGGCCCGAACATGGACGGACTGCATCAGCAGCCACTTCTCACAGTACTCAGCAACCGTAGGCGATCTTCGACGAAACGTAGTACTGTCAATCTGCTCTAACGCCTCCAGTTCCTTGTCATAAAGCTTTTCGGGCGTCTTTGCATAAAGCGCCACTCTGTTTCCATCCGAATCTTCGACTCTGGTTCTATAATATTCAATGCCGTTAAGCACGACCGTACCATATTGAGGAATTGCCCTTTTTCTTTTTGCCAATTCCGTCACCTCCTAAGAATAATGTCCAGCGCTGTACCTTTGTTTTATCAGACATATTAGGTTCCAGCAAGGATACGGAACAGCTCAAGCTCGGACACTTCGCAGCTTGCGGTATGTAGCGCTTTTTTCCACTGGCTTTGCACGATGGGTGCATTTTGCGATATACTCCTGAAGGCCAGCATCTGTAAAGTACACGCAACCATTTTGCACATACTGAACATAGGAAATTAGCCCACTGTTTCGAGCTGCATCCAAAGTGGCAATGCTAATCCCCAGTAATTTGGCAGCCTCTTTCCGCGAAATCAATTTTTCCATAGGTGGTCCCCCTTTCTGTCAAAGATGTGGTTGTTGCTTTCAAAATCACATGAATGCGCTGGCAACCGAAGCTGCCAGCGCATGGTATCTGACTTTGAAAAATTTACTCGCCACATTTGCCACGCACCCCTGGCGATGGGGACATTCCGGTCTCCGCTGGCGCGGCTGTCATAACTCCACAGCGTCGTTTTACTCGTGCGCCGCAGAGTTCCCCCCAAGTCTTTAGGAGGCCGTGAGGAAGTATCTTTAACCCCTATGCAGTCATCGCGCCCTGAAATGCCACTTTCGGGTATCAGGCTGACGTGGATCGCTCGGAACAGTCCTATTCATCACCTCCTGGGGCTGTCCATCTTCGCGGCGTGCCTGATTCGCTCGTACATAGGTTATGTACCGGAAATGCCGTCTATGAAATTGTCAAGCTCCACATTGGGAGAATGTTCTTCCCTCAATGGGTAGGCACTGATACGCTTCATTTGTTAAGTGTTATTCAAAAATTTTTTTATTTTTTTAAATCTTTGTGCAACAGCACTTCTGGAACAATGCCAAAGACGTGCTACATCAATTTGACGATAACCATCCACAAAAAGTAATGTCAATAGCTCCAAATCTTTCTTCGACAGCTTCTTCAATCTCAACAGTAGTTGTTCGTTTTCCACCGAAGCCAACCATCCATATCGCGTTTGATCAATCTTATCAACATCCCATTGATAAGATAACGATGCAAACTTTCGGAACAGCTGTGATTGACCACATACTTCATCATATTGTTCACAAGGTATTGGTTGCGTATGGTTTTGAAAAACCCTTTGACTGCAAAACCATGCCCAGTCATATTCTTTCATGGCAGCAATCTGTTCTTCGCTCATCCCTGCATCACAATACTCAACTTCTAAACGCTTCCATCTACTATCAAACTTCTTTTTCTCATATCCATAATTAAATCCCATTATTAACCTCCTGTAGATTCAATTTGCAAAATTCACCATGCAAACTAAAATCAGGAGGAGATCGACAACGAGAATCTCTGGGTTGTTTTCCATCCCCAGAAACAAAAATGCCAGCTGATCTTAAGGACCAACTGGCATTTTTATTCGCGCACAAAGAAAACGCATTATTAAGATTTTATAAGTACAACAAGTATACCAAGCACAATTCGATACCAACCAAACACCTTAAAATCATGTTTTTTGATAAAGTTCATTAGGAATTTAATTACTAAGACAGATACCGCAAATGCCACAGCCATACCGAGAACAAGAGCGAGCAGTTCTGCACTTGTAAATTCAAACCCGAATTTTAACAGCTTAAAAGCACTTGCTCCAAGCATAGTAGGTACTGCGAGGAAAAAAGTAAACTCTGCTGCTGCCACTCGTGAAACTCCTATGAGTAAAGCACCTATAATCGTTGCTCCCGACCGTGATGTGCCGGGTATAAGTGATAACACTTGAAATGCCCCTATCAAGATTGCTGTTTTATAGCTGATGTCAGAAAGTGCCATAGTAGTAGGAGTACGCTTTTTATTCCAATTTTCTATGAGAATGAATAACAAACCATAAAAGATTAACATGATTGAAATCACAATGGGGGTTTGGAGGTAAGCATCCAAATAATCATCAAATAGAATCCCCATAATAGCTGACGGTACACAAGCTACCGCAACCTTGAACCACAACGAGAAAGTATCCTTTTTAACAATTGACTGTGCTTTGTTCTTAAATTGAAAGGGAAACATCTTGTTCCAAAACATTACAACCACTGCGAGTATAGCTCCAAGTTGAATAACAACAAAAAACATTTCTTTAAATGCTTCGCTCATATTAAGTGTGATAAATTCGTCCACAAGAATCATATGTCCTGTGCTGCTGATAGGTAGCCACTCAGTAATACCCTCAACAATTCCAAGAAAAATAACTTTTAAAATTTCTATAAAATCAAGTACCATTATTTCAAATCCTCCTTTTTAAAATGATGAAAGGTCATAAGAAAACCAACTGCTGATACAAGAATAATAATAGATACAGACAGCAGTGTAGGATAGCCGGTACTCTGAAGTTTACCCTGCACCAAGAAATAGGTGGCTGTCCACGGATACAACGCTCCCCATTCTTGATTTGAAAGTGCGGCACTTCCCATGACAATCACGGCAGAGCCAATCATCGGGGCGACAAATCCTTTTGTTTTCATAGCAACAAACACAAAAGGAGAAACTGTTAAAAACATCAGGATACTGCCAAACAAAAACTTGGGGAGCCATACTATTGCCACTAGTAAGCTATATCCCTCCAATGTAAAGACAGCGTCATATAGCCCACAAACGATAAATATACCTGCCCATGTTACAAGGGTTAGCATAACAATCCAAAGAAGCAGGGTGCAAAATTTTCCAATTAATAGTTTTGTCCTTGAAATGGGTATGGGCAATATGGTTTTGAGGGTGCTTTCTGTGTACTCTCTGCTAAACAAGTAAGCTGCAATTGCCACATATATCATAATGTTTACCAGCAGCATGATATACAGTACACTGTCGCTGTATATGTCAGACAAGGTAAAGATAATCTCCGGCTTATCAAAATGTGTTTGCAAGGCTTCTATTAACATCAAAAGTGGGGTAGATAATACCCCTGCCACACTAATTAGCACCATTTTTGAACGCTTTAGTTTTAATAATTCACAAGAAATAAGATTAAGCAATACCGCCACCTCCAATCAGTTTAGAAAAGTAGTCCTCTAAGTTTTCCTCACTATCATTTATCCTTGTCACGAGCAGTCCATTTCGTGCAAATTCTCGATTGATTTCTCCAACACTTTGGCTAAAGTCATAAATTCTCACCGTACCGTCCTGCACTGTAAAATCCGTCATGTGGTAGTGGTTTTCTAAAATCTTTCCGGCTATCTCACTGTCAGATAAATCAAATTGAATGTATTTTCGATTCCTTTTGTGAAGCTCGGATATATTCACTTCCTCTACTAAATGCCCCTCGTGCATAACGCCGATAATATCTGCTATCTGTTCAATCTCGCTTAAAACATGGCTTGAGATAAAAATGGTAATGCCATGATTGTGACTAAGTTCAGATAAAAATGAGCGTATTTCAACTATTCCAATGGGGTCAAGTCCGTTAATCGGTTCGTCAAGTATTAAAAGCTCCGGCTCGTGCATAATGGCGGCGGCAATACCAAGCCGTTGCTTCATTCCGAGGGAATAATCGGAAAAGACTTTTCTTTTCTCCTTATGCAGCCCCACAACTTCAAGAGCTTTTTCTACTCCACTTTTAGATACTCCCCCTCGCAGTTTAGCGAGAATTTGCAAATTCTCATACCCTGTTAAATTACTGTAAAATCCCGGTGTTTCGATAATAGAGCCTACTTTGCTATAAAGGGTATGGATATTTTCCTTATAGTTTGTGCCAAACAAGCGTACCGTTCCCTCCGTTGGGAAAGCAAGCTGCAACATCATTTTCATTGCTGTGGTTTTGCCTGCTCCGTTTCTGCCGAGCAAACCATAAATTTTGCCCTTTGGCACATGAAGATTTACCTTATCGACAACGGTGGCTGTTCCGTATCGCTTCGTAAGATTTTCTGTTTCAATGATATAATCCATATTTGATTCTCCTTTCCGTGGGTTGCTGTTCTTGTTTTCGCTGACCACAATCTTATTATCCACGAGTATTGCATAGAAGCCAAGAAATCTACCGTCACAATGCCGACACAATAGATGTCAGCACGAAAAAAGCTCCGACACTTATCGTGTCAGAGCCTATTTTAAAGGGTTTATGGCATTTTACTTTGTTTGGGTTTGCTTTATCCAGACAAATATTTTAGCAACAAATAGCAGAAACATAAGGGCGGTTACATAGGGTTGTCTTGCCGCAGCGAAGAAGCAGATAAAAAGCGTACTCAGCACGAGAGAGCATTTTGTGATTATGTTGCTCCATGATTCCTTTTCAAAACAAACACACATCAGTTTCGCTATCCCAAGTGCAATCAAAACAATAAAAACAATCCAATAGATTGCAAGATATATTGGGGTAGTGTCTGTAAATGAAAGTAGATTGACAGAATAAATATATCCGTCAACAAGGTTACCATACAACGGCAAAAGTATAAAAGTAACCGCCATCATATCTAATATTCCATAAATGAAACTGTAAATTTTTTTCAAGTTGGAACGATTTTCAGTTTCGGCAAGTGTAATCAGTTCTTCGCCCGATAGCAGTTCATCTATGGTCACAGAAAAGAATTTAGAAATACACTTGAGCGACTCAATGTTAGGGTAACCCTTGCCGCTTTCCCATTTTGAAATGGCTGTTCTTGATACATATAATTGCTCCGCAAGTTGTTCCTGCGTTAAGTTCTTTCCAGTCCTAAGCTGTTGTAGCTTTTCATTAAATTCCATGATTCTCCTCCTGTTTGTTCCTTGTTTTCATACGTCCATCAACGGGTTTTTCTGCATCTTTTGGTATCATCCATGCACGACCAAATTTTTCAGTTCCGTCAATGCGATTTTCCTCACATAATTTTTGTATCCGTCTTTCCGATATGCCCCATTTTTCAGAAGCGGCTTTCACAGAAATGTAATTCATAATATCAACTTCCTTTCGCAAAGAGTATATAATTATTATATACGGAATGACGAATAATAGCAAGTTTCTCTCCACTAATACGAAATTATACACTACTAAACATAAAATCATACTTCGTTCAAATATCATCACCCGAAATGTACAATGATATAGGATGATATTAAAATGTACCAAGATGAAAGAAAACTTGATTTTAAGCCGTTAGGTATAGCGATAAAAAAAGCTCGGGAAGCAAAAGGGTGGACACAGGAATATCTTGCCCAACTGGTAGACCTTACGCCACGCTCTATTATGTATATAGAGAACAGGGGGCAGCACCCAAGGCTTAACAAATTTTATCTCATTACTACCTTGCTTGACATCTCTGTAGACCAGTTCTTTTTTCCATGCAATGAAGATGGCGACAACAATCGCCGCAAACAAGTTGATGTACTGTTGAATGATATGGAAGAAAAGGAGCTTATCGTGATGGAAGCTACGGCTCAAGGCTTGAAAAAGGCAAGAGAAACTGCGGAATAATTAACGCTGTTTTCGTAAGCCAAGCCAACTGAAAAAAGTGCGACACCTACACAGGCTATCGCACTTTTTAGGTTATTTTTTTATTCTCCACACAAATCATAAAGCTGTTCACATCGGTTTTGAATATCTAAGATTTCTGTTTCGGTTAAACTCCTGCGGTTATGAGTAAGTTGTTGCTCTAAAAAATCACGATAGCCATCAAGTAATGAATCCGGCAAGTTTGTGCATGACGCAGATGTCGATAAGTTCCTCGATGCCCTGACCCGGCAGGAGAAGTTCCCGTTTTCTACGCCGGAACTCCGTGATGAATTAAAGCATACTTTCTGGATCTTAAATCGTGTGGCAAGCGCAAAGGCTCTGGCAAAGAAGTTGAAGCTCCACCCTGTATTCAAAGACTATGAGATCATTCTTGCCGCCGGCGATGGAAAATTAGATGATGATGACGAAAACGAAAAGTCTTTTGACAAGGTAACAAAGGCGATCGCTGAATATGACAAGACCATTACCCTGTCCGTTGGCCAGCTGACCACAGGTGTAACGATTCCGGAGTGGACGGCAGTGCTGATGCTTTCCAATATGGCAAGCCCTGCTCTTTATATGCAGGCGGCGTTTCGAGCGCAGAATCCTTGTTTATTCACAGACAGCGATGGTAATACATATCGGAAGCAGAATGCTTATGTGTTTGACTTCGATCCTGCCCGGACCCTGACAATTTTTGAGAAGTTTGCAAACGATCTCATTCCTGAGACTTCCGGGGACAAAGGTGACTTTGACAGCCGTAAACAGCATGTTAGAGAACTTCTGAACTTCTTCCCGGTCTACGGCGAAGATGCGGATGGCTCCATGATAGAGCTTGATGCAGAAAAAGTCCTCACGATCCCCCGTCACATCCATGCAAGAGAAGTCGTAGAGCGAGGATTTATGTCCAATTTCCTGTTTGCGAACATCAGCGGTATTTTCGGGGCACCGAAGGAGATCATCGATATCATCAACAACATGCAGGCGCTTGAGGAACCAAAGGCTCTTGCACCTGCCGCTGTAGATGAAAACACGGCGGATAGCCTGAATTTGAATGAAAATGGAGAGGTTGAGATTCCAAAGGAACAGGTCATTGGAACAGCAAGCGATCTCTTTGGCGACAAGGTTTACGCGGACGTGGAAGACCAGCTAACCGCAGCCGTGGAGGAAATCCAGAGGAATGTGGAAATAACGCCGAATCCCAAGAAAGATGAACTGAAGTCTCTTCGTGAACAGTTTTCAAAGCCGATTGCGAATACACTTATGGAAACTGCCAAAGCACAGTATGGCAAGGATTTGAGAAAATCCACCCAGAATCAGCTGGAGCGCAAAATCCAGGAAACTACGGACGCTGTTGTAAACCGTGAATACGGGAATTACACAATCCGGGACCATCAGCTTGTCAAAGAACGTGATGACAGAATCCATGAGGCGCAGCAATCCGGTGCCACAATGACGGAAATCACGCAGATTGATGAAGAATACACCGCTAAACGGCTACAGGGCTATCGCGACATGGTGGACAATATCAATAAAAATCTCCACAGCGACGAGACTGTAAAGAAAGCCGCAGAACAGATTGTTGAAACCGTAGAAACTGAAAAGTTGAATGCAGCTAAAGACTCCATTGAAGGCAGTGTCCGTGACCACCTCCGTGGTTTCTCTCGCACGATTCCTGCGTTTCTTATGGCCTATGGCGATGAAAGCACTACACTCGCCAATTTTGATTCACTTGTGCCGGAAGATGTGTTCTGGAATGTTACAGTAAATCCTCAGAATGGTCAGGGTGTAACACTTGATCAGTTTCGCATGTTGCGAGACGGCGGAGACTATACAACAGAATTCGGTGAGAAAAAGCACTTTGACGGGCACTTGTTTGATGAGGTCGTTTTTAATGATGCTGTGCAAGAGTTTATGAAAAAACGGGCAGAACTGGCAAATTATTTCGATCCGAATCAAAAAGGAGATATTTTTGACTATATCCCGCCACAGCGGACAAACCAGATCTTCACACCCAAAAAAGTCGTGAAGGACATGGTGGACAGGCTTGAACAGGAGAATCCGGGATGCTTTGACGATCCAAACACAACATTTGCCGACCTCTATATGAAATCTGGGATGTATGTGACAGAAATTGTCACGAGACTCTACCAGAGCAATCGCATGAAGGCGCTATATCCGGATGATGCAGAGAGACTGAATCATATTTTTGCAAAGCAGGTATACGGTTGCGCTCCGACAGAGATCATATACCGCATCTGCCTGCGCTATATCCTCGGATTTAGCGATGTGATACACATTGAAAAGAACAATATCCGTCTATGCGACACTTTAGAATATGCAAAAAATGGGACGATGGAAGTCGAAATGAAAAAGCTGTTTGGTTTGTAATTATTCAAATCATACGTACTGCACTGTGAATTATACCTTGTATCGTTTTTACATGTTTCAACGATAGAAAGAGATTTCAATGCAAAGGAGGGAAGACAATGCCCCGAGGCAAAACTATAAAACTGTTTTTGATAGATGGAGAGCCAAGCGGAAGGATTAAATGTTCCCTTACCAATTGGACTGGAATCGCATATAAGATCCCTCGTACTGCTTTGGACAAGTGCAAAGATTTGGATATCCTCAAACAGAGCGGCGTGTATTTCCTGTTCGGCACTGATAAGGCGGATAATGCGGTGGTGTACATAGGCCAGGCTGGAGTTCGTAAAAATGGCAAAGGTCTTCTTCTGCGAGTACAGGAACCGCATAACTCTATTGATTATTGGACTGAGGCGGTCATGTTTACTACGACAAATAATTCTTTTGGGCCAACAGAGATAAGCTATCTTGAAAATCGTTTCTGTAATATGGCGATTGAAGCTGGACGCTATGTTGTGAAAAACGGAAATGATCCTAATCCTGGGAATATTACAGAGGAAACAGAGAGTGAACTTGAAGAGTTTATCGACTATGCTAAAATTGTAATGGGCACTCTTGGACATAAGGTATTTGAGCCGTTTGCACCACCTACCGAATCAACCGACACAGAACCAGTCCTATACATGGAATATGGAAAGGGTAAGGCATCCGGCAAAAGAACGAGCGATGGATTTGTTGTGCTGAAAGGCAGCATAATCAATCCCACCATGACGAAGAGTTGTCCTGAAAGATCCGTAAAGGACCGTAAGAAGTATAAGGACAGGATTGACAGCAATGGGATATTAACAGCTGATGTACTGTTTTCCAGTCCTTCATCAGCTGCCGGATTTGTTGGCGGTGCGTCTTTGAGCGGAAACGCGCACTGGAAAGACGCTGATGGAAAAACCCTAAAGGAACTCCCTGAAACAGAGTGAACCTTTTAATTTTGCCTCACCTTTTAATTATTCCAAAATCACTACACCGCAAGGCTGATACCCCGCCATACTGCTGGGCGGTAACGGCAAAACTGAATACATAAAAATAGGACTTCCGAAGTCGGCACATGACCTCGGAAGCCCTTATTTCAAGCCTTTTTCGGCGGCTTTTGCCCCGGAGAGGGCTTTTTCTTTTGTATCAAAATCAGCAGGAACATAGATCCTTGCTGTGGTTCAGGAGGAATGTTTATTCAGAGTGCTGAACTTGTAAAGTCAAAGCAAGGAAACTTAAATGGTATCAATGTATATGGTCAGGAAAAAGAACCGGCTACATATCGCCTTGCGAAAATGAATTTGGCTTTGCGTGGAATTAGTCATAATCTTGGAGAAGAAGCAGATTCATCATTTACGCATGATTTACATAAAGGATTGCACTTTAACTATATTATGGCAAATCCACCTTTTAATCTGAAAGGCTGGTATAATGACAATTTGAAAAATGACGGTCGTTGGTCTGACTATCAAACGCCACCTGAAAGCAACGCAAATTATGCATGGATTTTGCATATACTTTCACATTTGAAGAAAACTGATGGAGTAGCAGGATTCCTTCTTGCGAATGGTGCGTTGAATGATAGTGATACATTGGAAATACGTAAGGAACTGATTCAGAATGATAAAATTGAGGCTATCGTTGTTCTGCCAAGAGAATTGTTTATTACAACAGATATCAGTGTTACTCTTTGGATACTGAATCAGAATAAAAAAGGTGGAAAATACCATGGAAGAAATCTCCGAAATCGCGAGCATGAGATACTCTTTATGGATTTACGCCAATGGACAGAAAATGCTGTTAAGGGTGAGAGCAAAAAAAAGTTCGGTTGGATACAGAACAAATTGAGAAGGCAGCAGATATTTATCACACATGGCAATGTGAGGGAACTGATGGAGTAGACTATGAGATGCCAGAACTTTACCATAGTGTGTGCATTAATGAAATTGAAAATAAAGGCTGGGCTCTCACACCAAGCAAATACATTGAGTTTATTGACCATGATTTAGAAATTGATTATGAAAAAGAAATGGCTCGTATTCAATCTGAAATGAAAGAGGTTATGAAACAAGAAAAGAAATCCCAGCAAATGCTGGAGGAAGCATTTAGGGGGATTGGATATGGGATTGACTAAATATAAATTTGGTGAATTGATTGAATTAACAAATGAAAAAAATGCCAATGGATTATATGGTGAAGATGATGCAATAGGTGTAAACATCGATAAAATTATTATGCCAATGAGAGGAAATTTGGAGAAGAAAGATTTTTCAAATTTCCATTTAGTTCCACCAAGGCACTTTGCATACAATCCAAGAGGAAGTAGAAAACTCGGTATTGGTTTTAATGATACTGAAAAAACATTTATTATCACTTTTAATGACAATGTTTTTAGAATTAAGGAAACAGCAAAGAAAAAAATATTGGACACATATTTATTCATGTATTTATGTAGAAAAGAATGGGACAGATACGCAGAGTTTATTTCATGGGGAAGTTCCACTGAGGTTTTTGATTGGAATATATTTTGTGAAGAAGAAATTTTTCTTCCACCAATTCAAATCCAACAAAAATATGTAGATGTTTATAATGCTATGCTTGAAAATCAGAAAAGCTATGAGCGTGGCTTGGATGATATAAAACTTGTTTGTGATGCGTATACTGAAGATTTGAGGCGAGAGATGCCTTGTGAAGCAATTGGTTCCTATATAGAAGAGGTCAATCAAAAAAATATTGGTAATCTCAAGTTGGATTCTGTACGAGGTATAGCAACAAGTAAAGAATTCATCAATACTAAAGCTAATATGGAGGGAGTTTCTCTAGAAAATTACAAGGTAGTAGAGCCTGGAATGATTGCTTTTATTTCTGACACTTCACGAAGAGCAGATAAAATGTCGATAGCTTTGAATCAGTCGGAGGAGAACTATTTAGTATTTTAAGTAGTGTAAGGTTGGGATATTCAGAAGAAGAATTGTCAATGCAAGGATTGGGACATCGTAACTTAGTATTGCTGTTTGTGCTGATTAATTCACTGCTTGGAAAGGAAACAGATATTGCTCTGAATGTTTTAACGATAGAAGAACCGGAAGCCCATTTGTGTATTAATAATACAAGATTGATGGTAAGTTTTTTAAAAGCATTTACGGATAAGAATAAAACTGTGCAGTTGTTTTATTCCACACATAGTACTGAATTCATTAACAAGATGAATTTAAAAAATGTGGTGGTTTTACATAATGGAAAAGCTTACTCATTTGCAGATGAATTAGAGGATGAAGATTTTGCATATTTAGCAAAGAACCCTAATTTGGATCTTTTTAAACTATTTTTCTCTAAGAAATGTATTTTGTTTGAAGGAATATCGGAAGAATTATTAATTCGTTCTTATATTGAATCAAAAGAAACATTAAGTGACATTGAAGTGCTGTCATTTCATAAAGGGTTTAAAAAAATAATGAATATTTGGAAAAAAGTCAATGAAGGTTCTGGCAATAAATTGGGCATTATTCGTGATTATGATAATCAATCTAACGCTAAGAAGCAACATGATAAATATAATGATGATAAGGAAATATGTGTTAGAACGACCGAGTATTATACTTTAGAACCGGAAATTGTAAATACGGGTGACAACTATAAGATATTGAAGAACAAATATGGAGATGTTTTTGGTTGGAATGATATGACAGATGATCAGCTTACAGAAGCGTGGAAAAATGCAAAAGCAACTGATATGTTTACGATTTGTAAAGATTTAGCTAGTGGAGAATTAGAAGGTTTTCAAATGCCAAAACATATCCAAGATGTTATAGATTTTCTTTCACAAGAGTCAGAAGAGGTGTTATAAAGTGGAAATAAATATAGCAGGTGCAGGAGCAGGAAAGACTACAAAGATGTCTGATAAAATAATACTTCTTCGTAATCAAATTGATGCGGAAAAGAAAATATTTTGCGTTGCATTTACTAATAGTGCCGTAGATTGTATTCGTAGAAAGCTGTGCGAACATTATGTACAAATTCCGGAAAACATAATAGTGAGTACGATTCATTCGTTTTTGTATAGGGAAATAATAAAGCCATATTATCATTTACTTTATGGAAAGAAATATGAAAAAATTTCTATTGCAGAATTACCACAAGACGCAAAGTATAAAAATGCAAAGATTAAAAGACTTGATGATATGAATGTACTTCATCAAACAGTAATTCCTGAACATGCTAAATGGGTATTGTGTAAAAAATCAAAGGATACAAAAAATATAAAAGATGGGAGACAAATAATTAAAAATGCAATTGTAAAATATTGTGGTGCAATCTGTATAGATGAAGTACAGGACATAGATAAGCATATGCAAGAAATTATAGAAGAATTAAGTGGAATGGAAATCCCAATGATACTGATGGGAGATCCGAAGCAGGATTTAAAAGGATTTAAATGCTTAAGAAACCTTATGTCTATATACGAACAAAATGTTAGATATATATCAGAATGTCATAGATGTCCGCAATTACATTTAGAACTGTCAAATCGTTTGGTAGATAAAAATGAAAAGCAGAAATCTGAAAAGGACTCCGGTCAATTATCAGTATATTATGAAAGTGAAATTGATTGTCACACATTAATTGAAAGACAAAAATATGATTTGATGTATATATCCCAGAAGCAAGGGGTGTATGAAACACACGACTACAAGAAGAATAACATAAGAGAGAATTTAGCGGAAGAGCTTGAACCATTGCTGTTTGAGAATCATCCAACCAAAGATGCTCAGACAGTTAAAAAAGTAGCGTATTATTATGCTGGGAAGATGATTGAAAAGTACAGGAATACGGGAAAGAAAAAAGATGCAATGGCATTACTGAGCAAGTGCGAAAAAATAGATTCAAGAAGATATGGCATTATCATAAATATTTTTGAAGACGAAAGTCCAATAAAACAAGAAGATAAGATTTTTGTAAAATCAATAGACTACATAAAGGGAATGGAGGGGGAGAAGTGTTTATTCATTCTCACAAATGACTTGGCAGCATATTTATTTAACGATAATAATACGGAGGCGAATAAGACGAAGAATAAGCTTTATGTAGCCCTTACTCGTTCGTTAAATGAATTGTCGATATACATATTAAAAGAGGTTGAGAATAAATACACAAAGAAGAGAATACAGGATTTTTTTGAAAGATATCTTTGAATATAAGATGATAATAAAGGTGGTGATGAGATGTTGGTAGATGAAATATGGGATTTCAAAAGTATTAACATGGGACGCGAGTTAGAGATTTCTGGAGAATTTATATATGAATCAGCAAAGAAAACAATGTCGATAACTGGATTAAATAATCAATATGAGATTAATATCATATTGTATACCGGAGCAGTTGGCATAGAACGGTTACAAAAAATTTATTTGTGTCTTGTTCTAAAAAATCCAACTGATAAGGAATCTGTTCCAAAGTGCCTTATAGAACATAACCATCATGAATTAGAAAAAGAAATTGAGAAATATACTACAGAACAACTTTCAAAAAATGGAAGAAGTCTTTTGGGAGTTTTTTCTAATTATTATAATAATTACCGATATGCAAATTATATACCTGGAAAAAATAGCAGTGAGTTGAGAAAGTTATTTATTAGTTTTTTGAAAAAACAAAATGGAAAATTTAATTTTGATGAGCCATGTGCTTTGATCCAGTTTGATGAATTCAAACGTTTTTACATAAATGAATTGGGAAAATTGGCTAGATATTATTTTGAATTAATAGAACATAAGGCAAGAGATATTAATACGTATACATATGAGATTGACTCGTATTCAAATGCTGCAAGAGTCTTTTTATCAACTCAAAGAAGATCTCTTTATGAGCAGATGGTTATAGAACAAAATTCAATAAAAGAGCTACTGCTCTATATGTATAAGAATAAGCGAGAGTCTGGTGTTTTTAGATTACTGAATGATATGGAATCTTTGGAAATGGATGATGCACTAGTAAATGATTATTTAGCTGATTTATGTGAGGGAAAAGTCAATAATTGGTTGATAGATTATGTAGACGAGTTGTATGAAGAAATGGAAGACATAAAGAAAAGAAAAGAGCGTAAGGAATTATTGGCATTGATTGGAAATAGATCGGTTTTGTTTGATTTTGATGATTTTGAAGATGATGAAAATGAATCATACAACAAGAATATGTTTGAAAGCGACGATATTGAGGGAGAAGAGAATTTGTAGTTGCAAAAAATGAAAATTAACTTGTCATTCAGGTATCATCAAGTTATAATATTCCCATGGCAACAGTTTGGCAACAACCATTCAGTAGGTCAAAATAAATAGTGTAATTGATATATAAATATGCCCCATACTCGACCGAAACTTAAATAAAATAAGTTAAGTGATGTTTGGGTCATAAAGAGTTTGAATAAGAGCCACAAGTCTTGGAACCCGCTAAACAAGCGGCTTCCGAGACTTTTTCTTTTGCTCTGCTACTAATTTGCAACTAATAGCAACTACTCTATTTCACATCGTTTTGTTTTTTTAGATAGCTTTTCTTTGAGGCATGTGAAAAAATGATGAAAAAGTATTTGCGATGGTATTGGTATCTTGTATAATAAGTTTACAATGATATTTTTAATTCAGCAGATAATTTTTATCGAAAAGTATGCTGCTCATTAAAAACAATGACAAATGGGTATTTTTATATCCGAATCTACAAATGATAATCAGGAGGTTTTTTATGGATAAACACATAGAAAAAGCAATGCAGTTAAGAAATAATGAGAGGTGTCCGAACTGCGCGGAAACGATAATGATGACCTATGCAGATGAGCTTGGTTTGTCGGAGAGCCAGATGAAGGCACTTGGTACAAATTTTGGCGGAGGAATGAAGTCAGGCAGTACATGTGGAGCTGTGACAGGAGCACTGATGGTACTCGGAGCATTGGGAATCTCAGATCCTCATATTGTAGGAGAGTTCCAGAGAAAGATGAAAGAGAATCATAATGGTATGATTAATTGCTTTGATCTGTTAAGGGCAAATGCACAGGCGGGTGGTCAGAAGAAACCGCACTGTGATGGCATGATCAAAGAAGCCATTGAACTGATAGAAGAATATAGGTAATACCCTGGGAGGAGAAACGTTATATGAGAGGAAAAAGAGGACTTTTAACAGGCCTAGTTATTTTATTAGTATTCGGTATATTTGCATTTCAGGGAGCCGATATAGAGACTTATGCAAAAGGTACAGCTTCGAAATGGACGGTAAGGGTGATTATTATGTAGATATCAACAAGTATGATCCATATGACTGGCATACATGGTCCACTCATTTAGAGTAAAATGCAAAGTCGCCAGATACCTGTAGAAATGCAGGTGTCTGGCGACTTTGCAGTATTAAATAATATATTGTGGATGAAAAGAAATTTTCGGATGTACATTTATTTGGACATGATAGTTGCTAATATAAAGCCATGAAGACAGGAACATTCATGAGCAACAAGATATAATGAACGCAAAATTATTTGCTCGCAAGGATATTGATTTTGCGGAATGCATTGAGTGAGCTATGCTCACGATATAATATATGATCAGAAAGGAGTCGGTATATATGAAGGATATGTATTTTACAATTACAGGATGTAATCATTATCTGGGAAATGAATTTATGGAAAAGGGTATGAAGGTGAAATTGAAAAAGGAACCGGACAATGAGTTTGATTCAGAAGCAATTATGGTGCAGATCAAAGGCATTGGTAAATGTGGTTATGTTGCAAACAGTCCATTTACTGTCAAGGGTGAGTCTTCAAGTGCCGGTCGGTTGTATGACAGGATTGGTAAAACAGCCAAGGGCAAGATTATCGCAGTTATAGATGGCGGTGCAATTTGTAAGATTGTGGAGGATGGAATAAAATAATTTATGAGCAAAAGGCAGCTAATCAGAATTACCAAAGAAGCTATTATTTCATAGTCCCTAAAGCGCTGATTTCTGTCTTCCCTCCACCTTCTTCATATGTCTTACATACACGATAAACAGTGCACATCCGGTAAATATCCATGAAGCCGCATATACATTCAGCAGCCAGTCAAATGTTGACCGCAGGCGGAAGACTGTTCCAAGCCAGATCAAGCGGAAAACAACCGTTCCTAAGATGGTGAAGATTGCAGGTTCCACTGATTTGCCCATACCACGGAGAGCGGCACTTTCAACTTCGTAAGTAGTGGTTAGACCTTCCAATGAGCAGACATGATACATACGGATCAAAGCATAGGCAGCGACTGCTGTACTTTTTGTGTAGATCCCGACGAAAAAGTCACTCCATACGATAAAGATAACTGCGAGAATCTCTGTGAAGACAATGCCAAACAGCATATTTAACCAGAACACCTTCTTGCAGCGTTTGATGTTTCCTGCGCCATAGTTCTGGCTGGTGAAGGTGACCGTTGCCTGTGCAAATGCATTTGCAATGTCATAGGTAAAATATTCAAAATTAAGTGCAAGAGAAGAACCTGCAATCGCAAATTTGCCAAATGAATTAATACCACTCTGGATAAAAACATTCGAGATCGAGAAAATGGTTCCCTGGATACCGGATGGAATACCGATCTGAAGGATCTTGCGCAGATATGGGCGCACAATCTTCATCCGGTTGAACCGGAATGCAAACTCATCATCTCTGCGGTAAAGATATACCATGACCATAACAGCACTGATAACATTAGAGATTACAGTGGAAATGGCAACACCGGCAACACCCAGATGAAAGCAGATGACGAGGATCAGATTCAGGATGACATTTACGATACCGGAGATGATAAGGTAGAACATCGGTCGTCTGGTATCGCCGAAGCTTCGCAGAATGGCAGCTCCAAAATTATAAACGGTCATAAACGGAATGCTTAAGAAATAGATGCGGATATATAACAGTGCTTCGGCAAGAACACCGGACGGAGTACCGGATAATTCCAGAATGATCCGGGCAGAGGCAAAGCCGAGGATCATAAGCCCAAGTCCGAGGATTGTGCCAAATGTCAGGATCGTATGTACCATATCGTTGATCTTGTCACGCTGTTTCTGACCGATCAGATTAGCGAGGACGGCATTTGGTCCCACAGCCAGACCGACGATCAGGTTGACAAAGATGCCGACCAGAGCCACACAGCTTCCGACTGCAGCGAGCGCATTATCTCCGGCAAATCTGCCGACAACAGCGACATCTGCGGAGTTGAATAATTGCTGTAAAATGCTGCTGAATGCAAGCGGCAGTGAAAAAAGGATCAGCTTGCCAACCAATCCCCCGTTTAACATATCCATTTCTTTTGACTTTATCGTTTTCATATCTATAATCCCAAAGTAGTATTTTGAAATGTTTATTTCACACATTAGAAGCAGAATCTATTTAAACACCATCGACAAATGTCGTCAAGACGGATATTATAAAAAATATAAATTTTTCTGTAACGTTTTTCCGGGAGCGTTGTCATATAAGTGATGGGAGGTGAATAAGCAAATTGGTACCAATAGAAGAAATCTACAATAACTATTATACAGACTTGTATCGGTATGTTTTCGCGTTAAGCAAAAACGCGCATATAGCGGAAGATATTACGCAGGAGACATTTATGAAAGCCATAAAGGCAGTAGACCGATTCAAGGGTGACTGCGATATACGCGTGTGGTTGTGCCAGATTGCAAAGAATACTTACTTTACTTATGTGAAAAAACAGAAACGGGAAACGACTGAACCGGATGAGACACTGACAGAACGGGCCTCGGATCACGATTTTGTCAAAGATACTGTGGACAGGGAACAGGCGATGAAGATTCATCAACTGGTTCATAACCTGAGTGAACCGTATAAGGAAGTATTCAATCTGAGAGTATTTGGCGAACTGCCATTTCGGGAAATTGCAGTAATATTTGGAAAAACAGAGAGCTGGGCGCGAGTGACGTATCATCGTGCAAGGCTGTTGATCATGAATGAAATGGAGGAATTATCTTGAAAAAAGAATGTGAAATGATAAATGATCTGCTTCCTTTATATATAGATGGGGTTTGCAGCGAAGAAAGTAAAAAATTAGTAGAAGAACATATGAAGACCTGCGATTCTTGCAGAAAAACTGCGGAGCAGATGAAGTCAGACCTTGCCTTGCCGATGAAGGACAGTGCGGATGTAAAAGGATTTCGTAAATTTGTAAATAAAAAGGTCTGGGGACGGGCTTTGATCATTATTGTGATATTTGCTGTTTTGTGGGTAGTCGGTAACTGGGCGGTTACTTCACACTGGTCGGAGGTATGGCCGGAGATTGGTGCAGAGGGTATTCAGGAAAATGTGGAAGTGGTCGAGATGGATGGAGCGTTATATCTGCATCAGTCTGCTCTCTTAGGAAGCGGACAGATCGTGACGATCAGTACAGGAGAGGAACTGGAAAATGGAATTGTAAGATTTTATCTCGGTGAACAGGGACTGACTTCCCTTGATCCAACCGGTCAGAGCAGATCATGGCAATTGACAGAGAGCTATCATGCACTTGGTGGACACCGGGAAGGTGCCACTATATCATCAGCATTTGCATCCGGTGATGAGGAAGAGACAGAGAGTTTGCCAGTGATCCGGAAGGTAGTTTACTGTCATAAGGATGGAACAGAAGTAACTGTTTTATGGGAAGAAGGACAGGAGCCCAAGATTTTAGAGGCGCAGAAATAATTTCATATTTGGCGAAAGTCAGCATAGAAAGCGGTCTTTGAGAATAATTTTATTCTACAGACTGCTTTTTTCTATATTAGAAAAGTTTTCCTTGTAAAGTAAAACAAGGGGTGCACTTCATGGTAAAAAAGTTAATTGATTGGAAATTCCTATTGAAAATATAATATTAAATATTATTAATGTGATATTAATGTCAGATTTAACATTTTTTTCAAACGTTGTGATATACTGAAACAGATATTGGCAAAGACATGGTAAAGAAACAGTAAAAATGCTTCATGCATAAGGCAGTGAAATTGGAAATGAGGACGTATGGAGAGTAAGAAAAAATGGATATTTAATATAATTTTTTTGCTTCTGATCTTTGCAGCAACTCTTTATGGTGTGTTTCATGGCAAGGATATGGGGCGGATCATCGAAATAATTAAAACTGTGAACCCGTTTTGGTTGATTCCCGGCGTTATCTGTGTAATAATCTTCATATGGGGAGAATCTATCATTATTCATTATCTGATGCATTCACTTGGTATAAAGGTAAAGAAATGGACCTGCTTTTTATTTTCATCCGTTGGCTTTTTCTTTAGCTGCATTACTCCGTCTGCATCGGGTGGTCAGCCGGCACAGGTTTACTATATGAAGAAAGAAGATATACCGATTCCGATCTCAACGATGGTATTGTTGATCATAACCATTATCTATAAGATGGTACTGGTACTGCTTGGTATTGCATTGATGATCTTCGGGCAGGGATTTATACATCGGTATTTATCGGATGCAATCTTCTGGTTTTATCTCGGAATGGGATTAAATGTGGTGTGTGTAGCGATTATGGTTGTATTTGCATTTCATCCGAATTTTGCGAAGTCAATTATGATCAAAGGGCATATTTTGTTAGAAAGAATCCATATATTAAAACATAGAAAGTCAAGAGCAAAAAAGCTGGTTCAGTCGATGGATCAGTATCGGGGATCTGCTGTTTATTTGCAGGAAAATAAAAAGGTGCTGATCGTTGTATTCCTCATTACGATGGTGCAGCGGTTTGCGTTGTTTGCAGCAACCTGGTTCGTATATCTTGCATTTGGATTAAAAGGAACATCGGCGCTTACCGTGATACTTCTTCAGGGCTCAATCGCGGTTGCAGTTGATATGCTGCCGCTTCCGGGCGGAATGGGAATCAGTGAGAAGATATTCCTTGATATCTTCCTTCCGGTATTTGGAAGTATGCTTCTCCTTCCGGGTATGGTATTGTCCCGTGGACTGGGGTATTATACGGAACTGATCCTCAGTGCGATATTTACGATTGTTGCAAATTTTACTATTGGAAGAAAAAAGAAAAGTGTGGTAGAGAAATGTTAGGTGTTTATGATTATACAGTAATTCTTACATATATCAGTCTGATGGTGTCCATCGGTGGTATGTTATTTTCGTTAAATGGCGACTGCCGGATGGCGCTTGTATGTCTGGCAATTTCCGGTTTGTGCGATATGTTTGATGGCAAGGTTGCACGGACCAAGAAAGATCGTACAGAGGTTGAAAAACGATTTGGAATCCAGATTGATTCTCTGGCGGATATTGTCTGCTTTGGAGTTTCACCGGCAATCCTTTGCTACCGCATGGGAATGCGTGGATTGACTGGTGTTGCGATCCTGTTATTCTATGTGCTGGCAGGCCTCATCCGTCTGGCATGGTTCAATGTTTCTGAGGAAGTCAGACAGGATGAGACAGAGGAAAAACGTAAATATTATCAGGGACTTCCGATCACATCTATGGCTGTGCTTCTGCCACTTCTGGCAGTATTTAAGCCGATGCTTGGCAAGCGGGAATTTATGCTCAGCCTTCATGCGCTGGTACTGCTGGTCGGTTTGCTGTTTATTACAAATTTCAAATTCCGTAAACCAAAGAACCGCACACTGGCGATCATCGTTTGCGTTGTAACGTTGGCTGTACTTCGGATGCTCCATATATGGTAGGAGAAGATTGGAGAAAAGAAAATGAGTATCATATATATAGATCGAAAAGGACATAAAAGACAGGGCGAGACCGGTCAGGATCGCCTGCTTGCATTTATCTATGGACATGCAGTGACGAGGTGTCTGATCCGTCCCTTTCTGTCACCGGTAGTGTCCCGCATAGGCGGGGCATTTTTGGATACCCGGATTTCAGGACTGGCAGTTCCGGGGTTTGTAAAGAAGAATGGCATTGATCTGTCCTTATATGAGAAACGGATATTTGATTCATATAATGATTTTTTCACTCGAAAGATCAGAGTAGAAGAACGACCGGTTAATCCGGATGCAAATGCGCTGGTTAGCCCAAGTGATGGAAAGGTCAGTGTGTATAAGATCCATGAAAACGGACATTTTCTTATTAAACACACCGAGTATACATTGGAACAGTTGTTGCAGGACAAGAAGCTGGCTAAGAGGTATCTGGACGGACATATTTATGTGATCCGATTGACGGTAGATGATTATCACAGGTATTGCTATGCAGCAGATGGAAGAAAATCCGAACAGCGTAAGATAGCAGGAATTCTGCATACGGTGAACCCGGTTGCAAATGATGTCTGTCCGATCTACAAGATGAATTCCAGAGAGTATTGTCTGATAAAGACGGAGCAGTTTGGAACGCTTCTTCAGATGGAAGTCGGGGCATTGATGGTTGGTAAGATCAGTAATAATCAGCAAGGCTTGGGATTTGTTCATAAGGGTGTTGAAAAAGGACGATTTGAATTCGGCGGTTCAACGATCATTCTGTTGACACAGAAGAATGTCGTGATACCGGATCGGGATTTATTGGAACATACCGGATCAGGAATGGAAACACTGGTGAAAATGGGAGAGCAGATCGGACGATCAGCGAACCGTTTGGATGCATAATTGGATATGCAGATATATATCGAAAGAATAGTCAGGTGATCATAATTGAAACCAAGATCAGAAGCAAGTAAAAACCTATATCAGATGATGCTTGACCGGGGCTATCCGGTGGAATTCTGCGAGGTTATAACACAGAATCTGAATACAGATTTTACAGCCGGTCGTATGATCGGCTATTTGTCACATTATCAGACACTTCCCATGGAGGAGATCGTAGATGAGATGCTCGCGATCCTTACAGACCGCAACCGCATCATGCAGAAAAAAGAACTGGAGCGTAACAACGCCAAGTGGAATGAATACCTGGCAAATGGCATTCCTAATGACGAGGAGTAATGCCGAGATTCAAGTATTTTATATTTACAATAATACCCCTATTGATATAACATGAACGAGATTTCGTTGTGAGAATGCACATTGCCAGTAAATGCGGGTGCATGTTTGAGCCCAAAGGGCGAGTTTGCACAGGAGCATTTACGAATCAGGCATGTGCATCGAACAGAAATCGTAGTGTGTTATTCAATAGGGGTATTGTTGTAAATAGAAGTATCTGAATCTCGCATTATCCCTGTTTTAGCCGATTCCGCCTAATGCGATTCCAAGTATTAAAACCAGAATGCAGATAGGGCAATAGACATATTTACAGATTGGCAGGAATTTGTCTGTGAACTTCTTTTCACGTCCAAGGTTTACCTGCTCCTCTACATATTTCTTACCGCATACCCAGAAAAACATGATTCCGGCAAGTCCTGCACCAAGCGGGCAGATATAGATGGACAGAACATCCATCCAGCCGGATACGATTCCCTGAATACAGATGGATACGATCACGCCGATTCCTGCGATCACACCACAGGATAATTTACGATTTAATCCAAGCTTTTCCTGAATCGTTGCGATCGGAGCTTCGTATAGATTGATCAATGAGGACAAGCCTGCAAAGAATACTGCAACGAAGAAGATCATGGCGATGATATGTCCTCCCGGCATAGATTTGAACAGGGCAGGCAGATAGATGAACATAAGTCCGGGACCACCCTGGTCTAACTGTGCACCGGTCGTTGCCATAACCGGAATGATAACGAGGGCGGCAAGTAATGCAGCAATCGTATCAAATAAAGCAACCTGTCCGGCAGCTTCCGGTATATTTTCTTCGTCCGGCAGATAAGAGCCATAGATCAGTGTCCCATTTCCTGCAACAGACAGGGAGAAAAATGCCTGACCAAGTGCGTAGATCCATGTCTTTGGATCGGCGAGAACCTTTGGCTCGATCCGGAAGATATATTTATATCCTTCGGCAGCACCCGGCTGGCAGGCGGTATAGATCGCAAGAATGATAAACAGGATAAAGAACAGAGGCATCAGGATCTTATTTGCCTTTTCGATTCCGTTTCCGATACCAAACATCAGAATGATAATGCCGACAGCGAGTGCAATGATCTGCCATAGGTTATTGCCGAATGCAGAAGCGGTTGAGCCAAATGCGGCACCAAAGGATTCCACATTTTCCGGTGCAAGTGTTGAACCGGTAAATGCACCGATCATATATTTTAAGATCCAGCCCATTACGACAGTATAGCCGATTGCCATGGCAAGCGCGCCAAGTACCGGTATAAATCCAAGGATTTCGCCAAGCTTTCGTTTGCCCTTTGTTCCACAGGCATAGCCAAAAGCGTCGACCGGACCGGATTTCGTAGCACGGCCGAAACTCATTTCGCCGATAACACCGGTGAATCCGATCAGGATAACGAATATGAAGTAAGGGATCAGATAAGAGCCTCCGCCATAGAGGGATACTCTGGTTGGGAACATCCAGATATTACCCATGCCGACCGCTGAGCCGATACAGGCGAGGACAAATCCCCATTTGTTGTTAAATGATTCACGTTTTTTCATCTTTTGATAACTCCTCCAAACAAATTACATACCCATATACTATACAGGAAAATGTGGGATTACGCCAGCAGACTTTTCAAAAGTTTTCATGGTGTGGCAGAAAAGAATGTTGTTATTGTCATATTACCGTAGAATTTATATAATGAAAAAGGATGAGAAAATTCTCTGGGATGCACGAATTATCCCAACTGCAGATATACAAAAAAGATGAAATGACAGGAGGAAATACATGAAGATAAGAGATATTATAGGGCAGGAGAAAGCAACATTGTCATTTGAGGTTTTTCCACCGAAGAAGGATACAGATTTTGCAAGTGTGGAAGCTGCGGCACTTGGAATTGCGGCATTACGGCCGAGTTATATGAGTGTTACATATGGAGCGGGTGGCAGCACAAAAGGACATACGATCAAGCTTGCAAATGAGATTCAAGAAAAATACGGAGTTCCGACGATTGCGCATCTGACCTGTGTATGCGCAAATAAAGACAGCATCCGGACAGCACTTTCTGAAATGAAAAATGCAGGGATTGAAAATATCCTGGCACTTCGTGGGGATATTCCAAAGAATTATGATGGACAGGTATTTACTGATTTTGCTCACGCATCGGAGCTGGTAAAATTAATAAAAGAGAGCGGAGACTTCTGTGTGGGCGGAGCTTGTTATCCGGAGGTTCATCCGGATTCTGCAAACAAGCAGGATGATATTGCAAACCTGAAAAAGAAAGTGGAAGCGGGATGTGAATATCTGACTACACAGATGTTTTTTGATAACAATATTTTCTTTAATTTCATGTATCGTATCAGAGAAGCAGGGATTGCTGTGCCGGTGATTCCGGGAATCATGCCGATCACGAAGCGGGTTCAGGTGAAAAATGCCGTCAAATTATCCGGCTGCAATGTGCCAGAACGTTTCAAGAATATTGTTGACCGGTTTGGAGATACCGAAGCTGCAATGAAGCAGGCAGGTATTGCTTATGCGACTGATCAGATCATAGATCTTCTGGCAAATGGCGTAAAGCACATTCATGTATATTCCATGAACAAGCCGGAGGTGGCAGCAGGAATTCAGGCAAATCTGTCTGATATTTTGCTGGTTTAAAAGATGTACGATTTTTTGTGCATATAAAACTGTAATATAAAGCCATAAACGGGTTGACTGTATAAAAATACAGGAAATTCAAAGAAAATCGGAACTTTATAGGACAGAACAAATGTACAGGAGATCGGAATTATGATAAAAGGATATTTTGTAACGGAAGGTTATATGGGATATGTAGATGGAAGATACCAGCTTTTTGCGGATGAAACAGATTATATTGAATACATGGAAGAATAGAATCTGGAAGCGTCATTCTTGCAGAGACATTTCTGTATAATCAGCTACTCACTATATATAACTCGCTGTGGTTTCTATTCCATGCACATGCCTGATTCGTAAATGCTCCTGTGCAACTCGCCTTCGGCTCATACAAGCACTCGCATTTACTGGCAATGTGCATGTCATAACGAAATCCTCGCTGATGTTATATTATAGTGAATAGCTGGTTATACGGAAATGCTTTTGCAAGAATGCCGCTTTTTATAATTCTTTTATAATTGAACCATTGTTTTATGCGAATGCTAATAGTAACATGTGTAGTATATGAAAATAATAAGAATATAATTTTGAACTTGATGAGTGCAAGATTGCAAAATTGAGAAAACAGGAAAGGATGATGGTTATAGATGTGTACAGCAGCGACGTATAAAACGAAGGATTTTTATTTTGGCAGAACGTTAGATTATGAATTTTCTTATGGGGATGAGATTACGGTGACACCGAGAAAGTTCCCGTTTGAGTTTCGTCATATGGGAAAGAGGTATTCTCATTATGCGATCATTGGCATGGCGCATGTGGCAGGTGGATATCCGCTTTATTATGATGCGATCAATGAAAAGGGTGTTGGTATGGCGGGACTTAATTTTGTTGGAAATGCAGTTTATCAGGCAGTAGAAGCTGGTAGGGATAATGTTGCACAGTTTGAATTTATCCCGTGGATACTTGGACAGTGTGCGGATCTGGACGAGGTACGGGCATTGCTTGACCGGATGAATCTGGTCGGAACACCTTTCAGCGAACAGCTTCCATCGGCACAGTTACACTGGATCATAGCAGATCGAAATGCTGCGATCACAGTTGAGTGTATGGCGGATGGAATGCATATACATGAGAATCCGGTCGGAGTTCTCACGAACAATCCACCATTTGAGACACAGATGTTTTTATTGAATAATTATCAGGGCTTATCTCCGAAGCAGCCGGAAAATACTTTCGCAGAGCAGCTGCAGTTACAGTCTTACAGCAGGGGCATGGGTGCACTTGGTTTGCCGGGTGATCTGTCGTCAGCGTCACGATTTGCGAAGGTCGCATTTACAAAAATGAATTCGAAATCTGGCGACAGCGAGGCGGAGAGTATCAGCCAGTTCTTCCATATTCTCGGATCGGTCGATCAGCAGCGTGGATGCTGTGAAGTGGCAGATGGCAAATATGAGATCACACTCTATACTTCCTGCTGTAATGCAGATAAAGGAATTTATTATTATACAACATACGACAACCACCAGATCACAGGTGTGGATATGCACCATTGTGATCTGGACGGTTCCGAGCTTTTTAGATATCCACTGGTTCAGGGAGAACAGATCCACTGGATGAATTGATATACCTATTTGGTAGAATGTAAACTGGTGAGAGGAAAAATGTCATAAGGACATTGCGAGGTGAAAACACGGAATGAATTATTATATCAGTGATCTGCATTTCTGCTGTGCCAGTCAGCTTGCAGGCAGCGGAAGCGGATATGATGAGAGAGATTATAAGACACTGGAAGAAATGCATGCCGATATGCTTGCCAGATGGAACCGGAAGGTGACAAATGGTGATACGGTCTATATCCTTGGCGACCTCAGTAAGCGGGGAAAAAGTGAAGAATTGATTGCACTCGTTGCGCAGTTAAAAGGACATAAGATTCTTGTGCATGGGAACCATGATGATCTGTCAGATTACAGGCTCCGGCAGTTATTTGAGGAGGTTTGTAATTACAAAGAGATTACAGACAACATTCGAGGAAATGCATATAAGCTGGTGCTTTGTCATTATCCAATCCTGTTCTGGAATGGTCAGCATAGAGGGAATATCCTGTTGTATGGGCATACACACCGATCCCCGGAGGATGTGTTTTTTCAGGACTGCATAAAGCGGCTGAATGAACGCAAGGATCTTCATGAGGAAGACCAGGATTTCCTGGCGATCAATGTCGGTTGTATGCAACCGTATATGAATTATGAGCCACAGTCATTGAAGGAACTGTTAGAAGCAAGAGGAATCGAGATCCCGGAAAAAAAGAAAAAAGGAAGGTAATTTCAGATGAAAAGTACATTAATTAAAGACACAACAAAATCAGAACGAATTGCACTTGTAAAACAGTGGGAGGAAGAAGAAGGCTGTGAGAATTCCGGTATGAATTTGATGGAATATTTCAGAGATTACATTGATGGCAAGAAAGAAATTGCAGAAGTAAATGCTGCATTTCGCACAAATTATGTAGTAGAAACACCGGAGACAGAAGAAAAGCCTATGTGTGGCATGGGCGGAAGAAGATTTTAAGTGTATAATTATTATTCTTATCAAAATGACCGGAACGGCAAAAAAATAAAAATTTGCCGCTCTGGTCATTGCCTTTTATTATAAAAGATGTTATCCTATTAATGACTATATCGGCAAAAAAATAAAAATTTGCCGAACGAGACAATGAAACGGTTAGAAAAAGAGGAAAGGAGGATTCCAATTACAGATTGGATTGTATGGAAGAATGAAAAATATGGATTTATTGATAAGAATACCTGATGGAATAATATCAAGAAAAGAATTGATGCAGCTTGTGATTGAGGTACAACCGGAGTTTCGTGAAGGACAGATGAAGCGATTAATAGAATATTGGATTCGAATGTCAGAGATAGAAAGAGTTGGTCGTGATAAATACAAGAAGTGTACATCAGGAGAACATCTGAAAAAATATACAAATATCTATACAGACAGATCAAAAAAAATAATAGATGAGATGGAGCAGAAATTTCCATTGGTGGATTATAGAATATGGGAACTTCGATGGTTGAATGAATTTTTTAATCATCAGGTAGGATATAATTATATTTTTTTAGAAGTTGAACATACAGGATGTGAATTTGTGTTTGATCAGTTAATAGTTGAAAATAAAAAGATTCTTTTTAAGCCAAGTGTAGAAGATGTATTGCGTTATGCAACATATGAAACAATATTGCTAGATCGTCTTGTCAGTGAGTCTCCGAAAGGGGAAAGTTCGGCGTATGGTCTTTCACTGGAAAAGCTGGTAGTTGATTTGTTTGCCAATAAAAAATTGAAGCAGATGCTTTCATTTTCTGATTATCCACAGGCCTTGGAAAATATGTTTTCCATGTACAAAATTGATGAAACAAAGTTATTTCGATATGCACGGAGGCGTAATAAAGAAATTGAAATTCGGGATTTTATAAAAGATAACACGAACATACAACTGATTGTATAGGAGATTGGATGCTTACAAAGGATAATTATACATTAGAACATATAAATGAATTGAGAAAAAATAAAAATACGGATACTTTTATTTTAGAGAGAAGCATCTATGCGTTTGGTTTGCTGGAGGCTCTTTGCAAGGTAAAGATGCCGTTTATATTTAAGGGTGGAACCAGTTTAATGTTGTTACTTGAACATCCAAGAAGATTATCGACAGATGTTGATATAATCGTTCCACAAGGAACGGATGTGGAAAGTTATTTGAAGAAAGTAAAAGATGTCTTTCCTTTTGAGAAAGTCGTGCAACAGGAGAGAATTGGAAAAAATGGTATCGCAAAGAAACACTATAAATTTTATTATAAATCTCCGGTGAAAAATGATACTTTGTTTTATATACTTTTAGATATCCTCTTTGAAGAGAATCATTATGCAAGGATTGTAAGTAAACCTATTAAAAATGATCTTTTAAATACACAGGGGGAAGATTTAGAAGTTGTATTGCCATCGGTAGATTGTATTCTGGGTGATAAATTAACAGCATTTGCGCCACATACGACGGGTATACCATTGGGAATAGGAAAAGAACTTGAGATAATCAAACAAATGTATGATGTAGCTGCGTTGATCGATGTATTTGATGATTTTGAAGATGTTTATAATTCTTATATGGCTATCGTTGAAACGGAGATAAATTATAGAGGGTTAGATATATCGGCAAATGAGGTATTAATGGATACAATAGATACTGCTGCCTGTATTGCTGGCAGAGGACAGATCGGTAATGAATATCCAATGTATCTGGCAGGAATAAAAAGTATTTCCACACATATATATGATGAAAGATATTCTGCTGAGAAGGCGGTGCAATCTGCCTGTAAAACAATGTATCTTGCTGCTTGTATTTTGCGAAAATCAAATTTTGAAAAAGTTATAGACTGTAATTTATATCTGGATTGTAATATAGGTAAATCAAACTATTCGAAGCTCTCAAAATTACGAAAGTTTAATGCAGAAGCATTTGCATATGTGGTAAAAACGGTAGAATTGTTGGAAAAATAAAAACATCGAGAGGAGCAATATCCGATGGCAGCAAATAAATGGAAACGGGAAGAAAATGGTAATGCTGTTTTGCAGGATATTGTGATAGAATGATAGAAATAAAATACAAAAACGCAACAGGATGGAATGAGTTTATGCAGAATGTATATAAGCAGATCGCGGACAATTTGATCGCATGGTATCCGGAACATGCCAGAGATCTTCCATGGAGAAAAGATAAAGAACCGTATCATGTATGGTTGTCGGAGATCATGCTGCAGCAGACGAGAGTGGAAGCAGTAAAAGAATATTACAGAACATTTTTGCAGGAGCTTCCGACGATCGAGGCGCTGGCAGAGGTAGATGATGACCGCCTGATGAAACTTTGGGAAGGACTTGGATATTATAACCGTGCAAGAAATCTGAAAAAGGCAGCAGGAGAAGTGGTGATAGAATGGCAGGGAAACTTCCCTGCAGAATACGATGAGATCCTGAGCCTGCCGGGAATCGGAGAATATACGGCGGGAGCAATCGGCTCGATCTGCTTTGATCTGCCCACTCCTGCAGTGGACGGAAATGTCCTCCGGGTATATACCAGAGTGATGGAAGATCCGTCAAATATCGACAAGCAGGCAGTAAAGAAGAAAATCCGGGAGGAACTTCTGCAGGTGTACCGGTATGGACATTGCGATATGCTGACACAGAGTCTGATGGAGGTTGGAGCAACAATCTGTCTGCCAAATGGTGCGCCAAAATGTGAGGTGTGTCCACTACAGGAATTGTGTAAAGCTCATAAGCATGATTCCTGGCAGCAGTATCCGGTTCGTGAAGCAAAGAAGAAACGGAAAGTGGAAGAAAAAGCGGTGCTGATGCTTCGGTATGAAGATAAGGTTGCGATACGGAAGCGGACAGAGAAAGGGTTGTTACATGGATTGTGGGAATTCCCGAATCTTCCCGGAAGCTACAGCACACAGGAGATCCTTTCGTATGTAACGTCAAAAAATCTCCACCCAAAAGAAATCTGGATGGAGACAACATATACACATATTTTTTCCCATGTAGAATGGCATATGAAAGCCTTTTATATGGAATGTATGGAACAGCAGGCGAAAGATCTTCGTTGGGTTACATTAGAAGAGCTGAAGCAGGAGATTGCGATTCCGTCAGCATTTGCACCGTTTAAAGATCTTTTAAATTCCGGTGTCTGATGACCGGGCGTTAATAAAATCCAGAAGCAGACGTTTTACCTGAGTATATTTCTTTTCCGGGATTGGGATTACAAAGCCATCGGACATTGTAAGTTTAAAACGTTCAATTGATGATGCGAAATCAGGATTGATCAAATAACTCTGGTGGCAACGCAGGAAATAATCCGGGAAGCGTTTTTCCAGAGAAAGCAGACTTTCTGTAATCTCGTAGGAATTGGAGGTTGTATGGGTATTGGAGTGTCTGCCATGGGATTCTATGTACAGGATCTGATTCCGATTCAGAAAAAGCAGAGATTTATCTGTACCCTTAAACGACAAACGTTCCGAGCGGGATACGCCGGCAAGCGGCATTCCGCGGAATTTGGAATCGTAATGCACCGGATAGATGGTATCTCGTTCATCGTAAGAGATAGCATTTGAGATATGGCAGAGCCGAATCTGAGGAACTTCGTTGTTCATGATCCAGGACAGATGAATCCTCTGATTAACCCGATTCATGCTGTTATCAGGCCATATCGTATCAACCATAAAGAACATAATGATCTCAACTACCCGGTTGCTGGTCGTAGCAAGAGGAGTAATAACCAGATCATGAAGAACAAATTTTAATTTGTGCTGTTCAGACAGAAATGTGTTGACCAGTACTTTTTTTGTGCGAATTACCTGTTTTTCGGCAGGACCGATCCACAGAACATCTTCATGGCATGCATCGAGAAATGGCGTAATGTTGTTGTCATAATATTGTGTCAATATCTCGCCGGAAAGAGAAACAAAATCCTGAATTGTCATGGGGTGCTCCTTTCTTTTTTTCTATTTTAATCAGAACTATATAAAAATACAACCCGCAAATTGGACAGTGTGTGTATGTTTGATTCGATAAGAAGAGGTAAAAAAGATAAAAATAAATAAAATAAATGGCAAATACTATCCGTTTGGTTAGTGTACAAAAAGTGGTGCAGGGTGATATAATTTGACTATGATCGATAATAGATCAGTGCATTTGGGAATTTAGTATAAAGAAAAGAGCGTGAGACCGATGTGGGGATATCGGTGATGACCGGCAGATTAGGGACTGCCGGTTTTTCCTTTTTATACAGCATGATTTTTCAAAAAGTGATTTGTGAAGGAATATACGATTAAGTGATAATTAATTCTCAATATAATAGAAACAGAATTGACATATACCCCTGTGGGGTATATATTAAATGCGACATAATAAATACGAAAGAAGGAATTGAGATGATAAAGACAACTTTAAAAATTGATGGAATGATGTGTGGTATGTGCGAAGCCCACATGAATGATGTGATTCGTAAGAATTTCAAGGTAAAAAAGGTAACTTCTTCTGCCAAGAGCGGGGAAACGGTGATCATCAGCGAGGACAATATCGATACTGAGACTGCAAAGAAGGCAATCAAGGATATCGGTTATGAGATGCTTTCCGCAACCAGTGAGCCATATGAGAAAAAAGGCTTATTCCATTTTGGCAAGTAGCAAAAATTTCGCAATCAAAATAAACTGTTTATAAGCAGTATAACATTAGACAGATATATCCACTCTGAAAATATCAATGCATTTTCTATTCGATACACATGTCTGATTCACAAATGCTCCTGTGTGAACTCGCCCTTTGGGCTCAGACATACACCCGCATTTGTTGACAATGTGTATCTTATAACGAAAAATGCATTGAATTCTTTTCCGGGTGGATATATTTGTCTAATGATTAAATGTATGCGTACAGGCAGTTTATTTTGATTGCGAAGTTTTTTGTAAATTTCAAATTGCATATAAAGATAGAATTTTGTCGAAAGAGATAGTATAATCAGGCTAACGCTTTTGATAGGAGATATGGAAATGTTAGTATGTGATTATATTGTAAAACAGATTGATGGAGAATATGCGCATCTGCAGAATCTGGATGGTTCCGAAGAAGATAAGCTGGTTGCAAGAGCCTTGCTGCCGAATGGGATCGCAGAGGGAACGAAGCTGCACTACGAGCTGTTACAGTATGAGATTATACAGTAAGCAGAGCTGGAGGAGAGCATAAGAATATGAACTGGAATCGAAAAGAACTGAGAAAAGGCGCGTGGAACACGGTGTTTAAGCGTGGAACGATGGCGTGGCTTGCACTGGTTGCAGTCTGCTTCATCTTTGCATTTTTAGGTGTCGATGAATTTGCACAGTCGACATTTGTAAATGGGATTGACAAGGCAATCGGACTGGATACTTCGCATGTAGCAAGTAACGTGGAAATCTTAAAAGACTATGCTGTAAATACACCGATTGTAAAGGATGTTCCGTTTATACATTCGGATTTTGTGATCGGACTGATCGATGTTGCTTCCAAGAGTCAGACATGGATCATTAAGCTGTTAGGCGCAAATGCCGCCTATCTGGAACGTAATACCGGAGAAGTGATCATTGCACTTCTATTATCCGCATTTATTATGATGATCGTGCATTTCTTTATTCAGAGTGCAGCCATCGTTGGAAAGAATCGGTATGCGATGGAGTGCCGGTACAGTGATAAAGTATCAATCAACCGTATGTTTGCACCATTTCATTTTAAACATTTATTGAGATTGATCTGGACGATGTTCGTATATAAGGTGGTTCTGTTCTTATGGAATCTTACGATCGTCGGTGGTATATACAAATTCTATCAGTACCGGATGATCCCGTATCTTGTTGCGGAGAATCAGACACTTAGCTGGAAAGAGGCAAAAGCTTTATCCAAAGAAATGACAAATGGATACAAATGGAAGATGTTCGTAACAGATCTGTCCTGTATTCCTGTTATGCTGTTAAAGCTTGTTCCGATTGCCGGTCTGTTAGTAGCAGTACCGTTTGATGTAGAGATCGACGTGGAGATGTATTTTCATCTTAGAAAGAGAATTGACAGTGAAGCATTTGTTGAGCGTGCATTTGACGGAGCACCATACTGTAAAGGTATAGAAACTGCTGTGCCGGTATATCTCTTGCAGGATGCAGCAGTAGAAGTACCAAAGGGAATCAAGATCAAGAGTGAATACCGGCTGACAGATTTCATCTTTTTCTTCTTCTCATTCTGTTTTGTCGGCTGGGTGTGGGAGGTTATGCTCCACATTGTCAGAGATCATGAGCTCGTAAACCGTGGAACAATGTATGGACCGTGGCTTCCGATCTATGGTGTCGGAGGTGTCGTTATTATCTTCCTGTTAGACCGGTTCAAGGCAGATAAATTGAAACTATTCTTGATGTCTATGGGTATCTGTGGCGTGCTCGAATATATCGCAAGCTGGATCCTGGATTTCTTCTTTAATTCCCACTACTGGAATTATAAGAAATTCTTCCTGAATTTAAATGGAAGGATCTGTCTGGTCGGCTTACTTGCATTTGGCATCGGAAGTCTGTTCGGTGTCTATATCGCGGCGCCGAAGCTCAGCCGCTTTATGCATAAGAAGAGCCGGAAAACACAGATCCTGATCTGCGCTGTCTTAAGCACAGCCTTTATCATCGACCTGATCTGTTGTGCGTTATTTGGCTTCAATGCCGGATCCGGCGTAGGTGGAACCTATAACTAAGGAAACGAATCCCCTCCGACAGATAAAACCACATACATATAATCATCTGCCGGAGGGGTTTCTATGTTAGTGATTCTGGTCCCGCCAGTTTTTTGGGGAGACACCATATATATTTTTAAAAGCTCTTGAGAAATGCAGTTGGTTTGGATAGCCGACTGCATTTCCTATGTCTGCAATTGATAATTTAGTCATTTTCAGCAGCTCTGTTGCTTTGGACATCCGATAGTTTATCAGGAATTCCTGTGGCGTTTTGCCAATGGAGTCATGAAAGATCTTTCCCAGATAGCTGCGGTTGATGCCGCAACAGACAGCTATATCTTCGATAGAGATGTCATAAGGAAAATTCTGCTCTACGAAGTTTATCGCTTCTTTTATATAGTAATCGCTCATTTTACCGGTTTTTATCATCTGGGTAGAGGCGGTGGAACGGGTGAGTGCATCCAGAAAAAGGTAGGAATGACCGATCAGGTGAAATGGCGGTTCGTTTGGGTGATTGGCAATATAGAGCATTTCGTTCATCATGATTTCCCGGTATTCCTTTGAGGTAGCATGATAGATGGGCTGGTCTTTTGAAAAACCGGCAATGTCCAGTGCTTCTTTTACCCGTAATCCATCAAATTCCAGCCAGGTATATTCCCATGGGTTTGTCTCATCTGCGATATAGGTGCTGATCTGTCCCGGATACAGAAGAAAGCCCTGTCCGCTTTTGATCGAATAATTTCTAGTCTCTCCTTTTTTGTCCTGTGCCATTAAAAGTCCGGTTCCGGAGATGACATAATGAAACAGATAGTGGGTTCTGGCAGCCGGACCGAACTGATGGGCCGGTGCACAGCGTTCCCATCCGTACTGGTATAGTCCAAGATCTATAAATTTCTCATTTGGAAATATAGAAAAAAGGTATTCATGCATAAAAAAACCTCCCAAAATTAGAACAAATACACAATATAAACTCTACTGTTTTTTACTATATACCAAAATGCTAGATAAATGCAATAGTGAGACAAAAATAATGCATTTTGGTATAAAAATGGAATTATTACGATATTTTAACAAGCATTATGATATGTTAGAATGAAAATAACTTAAAAAAGCATATTATAAAAGAAGGGAGAAATGTATTTATGCTAAAAGGGAAAAAACTATTATTTGTACTTACAATGATGACTGGTTTCTGCTTACTGGCGGGGTGTGGCAAGAATAATAAAGACGGAAAAACAGTGATCGAACTGGTACAGTACAAGCCGGAAGCAACCTCTTATTTTGAAGAAGTTGAGGAACGGTTTAATGCCAGTCATGATGATATTGAATTGAAGATCAGTTCTCCGAACGATGCAATGACGGTGTTGAAGACCAGATTTGTTCGTGAAGATAATCCGGATATCATTGGTATTGGCGGTGACATCAATTATTCGAATTTTATTGATGCCGATATGTTGATGGATATTTCTGATTTTGATGGACTGGCAGATATAAAGGAAAATTATCTGACGATCTGTGAGAATCTGAAATTTATTCCAACAGAAGGAACATACAGTGTTCCATATGTGGCAAATGCTGCCGGTATCCTGTACAACCGGGATATGTTTGAGGAGCATGGATGGACGATCCCGGAAACATGGGATGAGCTTCTTGCATTATGTGATGAGATTAAAGCAGAAGGAATTCTTCCGTTTTATATGGGCTACAAGGATACATGGACCTGTCTTTCTCCATGGAACAGTGCAGTAGCTTCATTGACATCTTCGACCGTATGTAAGGATGTTAATAAGGGAGAAACGACATTTTCCGATCAGTATGTTCAGGTTGCGGAAGAAATGAAAACCCTGCTTCAGTATGGAGAAGCCAATCCGGTTGCATATTCTTATAATGATGCTTGTACAGCATTTGCAAAAGGTGAGTCAGCAATGTATATGATCGGAAGCTATGCTGTACCACAGATCCAGTCAGTAAATCCGGATATCAATATTGATTCATTTGTATTCCCGGCTTCTAACAATAAGGATGACATGGTTCTGACATCCGGTGTAGATCTTCAGTTCTGCGTGATGGAAGACTGTCCGAATAAGGAAGCAGCCTATGAAGTCCTCCGTTTCCTGTTAGAGGATGAAAATGTACAGGACTATATAGACAATCAGAACGCAGTACCTTGTAAGAAAGGTGATTTCAAGCTTGCATCTATGTTAGACGGTATGCAGGAATATCTGGACAACGGAATCGTGACTGATTATCAGGATCATTTTTATCCATCTGAGATGGCAGTAGATGCATTGATTCAGACTTATCTGTTAGATGGAGATACAGAAGCGTTTTTGAAGAAATTTGATACGGAATGGAAACGGTACAATCGTGACCTGATCACAAAGGTTCGCAAATATGAGCAGGAGCATTCCGGAGAGGAGGAATAGAAATGGATACAAAAAAGACAGAAGATATGAAGTTTGCTAAAAAGAAAAAGAAAATGTCCGGGAAATCCAGAACATTTATGTTGATCACAATTCCTATCGTAGCATTGTTCTTTACATTCAACACATTGCCTTTGATTCAGGGTGCGATTTACAGCTTTACCAATTTCCGTGGGTATGGCAGCTATGAGTGGGTTGGTTTTCGAAACTATATTGATCTTTTTCATGATGCCAGAGTTGGTTCATCCTATCTGTTTACATTTAAGCTGGCTATAGTAACAACGATCATCGTAAATGTTGTCAGCCTGATCCTTGCGATGGCATTAAACAGCAAGATTCGTTTTAAGAGCGGCCTTCGTGGACTGTATTTCCTGCCAAATATCTTAGGCGGTCTGGTTGTTGGTTATATTTTTAACTATTTCTTTACTTACATTCTGCCACAGATTGCAATCATGCTCGGTTTTGAGGGAAACAGTATGCTGGCAAGTTCTAAAACGGCCTGGCTAGCAATCGCAGTAGTATGTGCATGGCAGTCGATCGCGATGAATACGATCATTTATATATCCGGTCTTCAGACAGTTCCGGAAGATGTATACGAAGCAGGATCTTTAGATGGTGCAACCGGATTTGCAAAATTCCGTTATCTGACATTCCCACTGATCCTTCCGTTTTTTACAATTAATGTAGTCCTTTGTATGAAGAACTTCCTGATGGTATTTGACCAGATCATGTCGTTGACAAAGGGTGGCCCTGCGCAGAGCACAGAATCCATTTCCTACCTGATTTACAATAATGGTATGAGTGGCGGACAGTTTGGATTCCAGAGTGCAAATGCAGTCGTGTTCTTTATAGTAATCGTAGTGATATCTGTATTACAGATGCGTTTCCTGGGTAAGAAGGAGGAACAGTTATGAAAAAATCGCAGAGACAGATCAGAAAAGAATATAAAGAAAAGGGGATTAAGACAGGAAAAGAACGATATAATATCGGGGTTACGATTCTGTTGATCCTTGGTCTTGTAACCATCCTGTTCCCATTATATATGACGGTTATGATCGCATTTAAGCAGCCGTCTGAGATGACAAATGATATCCATGGAATCTTATCTCTTCCACAGCACTGGAGTCTGAGTAATTTTAAGGAAGCTATGGAGGTAACAGATTTCTGGCATTCTCTCGGTAACAGTTTATTTATCACACTGGCAACTATCGCATTATCGATCGTAATACATTCCCTGATCGGTTATGTACTTGGACGAAGCAAGAAAAAGAATCGGATCTATAATGGAATTTATCTTTATCTTGTCAGTGGTATGTTCGTGCCATTTGCTATTTTGATGATGCCGCTTGTAAAACAGACAGCAAAAATGGGACTGGCAAATATGATTGGTGTGGTATTACTTTATACAGTATTTTATCTTCCGATGAACACAATGTTATATGCCGGATATCTGAATAATCTTCCGCTTGAACTGGAAGAGGCAGCTTGTGTTGACGGAGCCACTACATGGACGACTTACTGGAAGATCATCTTCCCGAATATGAAACCAATGCATGCAACGGTTGCGATCCTTACAGCCCTTGGCACATGGAATGACGTTATGACACCGCTTGTAATTATGTCCGGTGATCAGAATACACTTCCGCTTGCGCAGCTGAATTTCCAGACTCAGTTTGGAACAAATTACAATCTGGCCTTTGCATCTTATCTGTTAGCGTTACTTCCGATTCTGATCTTCTATATTATTTGTCAGAAACAGATCATATCAGGTGTGGCAAACGGAGCAGTAAAATAAAAGGAGACTTAATTTATGGCTATTATATATAACAAAGAGAAAAGAATATTTTCTCTCCATACGGAACATACAACTTATCAGATGATGGCCGATACACATGATTATTTGCTTCATCTGTATTACGGAAAACGCTTGGATTCGGAAATGGATTATATACTGACTTACTATGATCGAGGTTTTTCAGGAAATCCATATGATCTTGGAAACGATCGTACTTATTCCCTAGATGCACTTCCTCAGGAATTCCCTGTTCTTGGAACCGGTGATTACAGAACAACGGCAGGAAAGATCCGTGAAGCAAATGGCTGTATGGCACTTGATCTTCGCTATACAGGATATCAGATTCAGGATGGTAAGTATGATCTCCCGGGACTTCCGGCAGTACATTCTGAAGCTGCACAGACTCTGTGCATATATCTGAAGGACGAAAGAGTCGGTGTAGAGGTAACATTATTATATGGCGTATTACCTGACTGCGATGTAATAACCAGAAGTGTAAAAGTTACAAATGTCGGAAAGAATGAAATCTATCTGGAGAAGCTTTCCAGCGCATGTCTTGATCTTTTGTATGGAGATTATGATGTACTGACATTTTATGGACGGCATGCAATGGAACGGAATATGCAGCGAACACCGGTAACACATGGCAGACAGGTGATCGGAAGTAATCGTGGTACGTCCGGACATCAGTATAATCCATATATGATCCTTGCGGAACATGGCACAACAGAGACTGCCGGAGCCTGTTATGGTGTATCACTGGTGTACAGTGGAAGCTTTGAAGGAAGCGTAGAATTAGATCAGTTTGATCAGATCCGTCTGGTTATGGGTCTTCAGGAGGATTTCTTTTCCTATCAATTAAAGCCGGAGCAGACATTTTATGCCCCGGAAGCAGTTCTGTCATATTCAGCGTATGGAATGGAACAGCTATCCAATCAGATGCATCATTTGGTGAGAGAGCATATCTGTCGCGGGAAATATAAAGATCAGATCCGTCCGGTTCTTGTAAATAGCTGGGAAGCCTGTTATTTTGATTTTAATGGTGAAGCGATCGTTAATCTTGCGGAGCAGGCTGCAGCACTTGGTGTAGAGCTTCTGGTCATGGATGATGGCTGGTTTGGCACAAGAGATGATGATAATTCATCCCTTGGTGACTGGATTGTAAATGAAGATAAGCTGGGCTGTTCTCTTACGGAGCTGACAAAACGTGTTCATGACAAAGGTGTTCAGTTTGGTATCTGGATAGAGCCGGAGATGGTTTCAGAAAACAGTGATCTTTACAGAAAACATCCGGAGTGGGCAATTCAGGTTCCCGGTAAACATCCGGTACATGGCAGAAATCAGCTTGTACTTGATTTTGCAAATCCGGAGGTGGTGGATCATATCTATGAACAGATTGCAGCTGTCCTCAGGCAGGGCGATATCAATTATGTGAAATGGGATATGAATCGAAGCTTATGTGATATATATTCCGACAGTATGGTATGGCAGGGAAATGTAATGTATGACTATATGCTTGGTGTATATGACCTGCTGGAACGCCTGACGCAGGCATTTCCGGATATGTTATGGGAAGGCTGCTCCGGCGGTGGCGGAAGGTTTGATATGGGTATGTTGTATTATACACCACAGATATGGTGCAGTGATAATACAGATGCAGTTGATCGTATCCGTATCCAGTATGGTACATCGTTTGCTTATCCTTTATCAACGATGGGAGCCCATGTATCTGCGGTGCCGAATCATCAGACCGGCAGAGTGACGGACATGAAGACCAGAGGTGTGGTTGCCATGACAGGTGCATTCGGATATGAACTGGATCTTGGAAAGTTATCTGAGGAAGATAAGACGGCAGTCCGTGAACAGATCAAAACCTATCATGAAGCAGCACCGGTTATTTTAAAAGGGGATTATTACAGATTAAGTAATCCGTTTGAGGCGGAATATGGAGCATGGATGTCTGTCGATGAAGAAAAAAAACATGCAGTTGTAGGTGCTGTTTTATTAAATACACATGGTAATCATCCTGTATTTTATATTCGATTGAGAGGGCTTGCGCCGGAACGTTCCTATCGGGATAAGAAAACAGGTACTGTTTATTCAGGAGCTGCTTTGATGGAGCTCGGTATGCCGTTTACGGTAGTATCCGGTAATTATCCAAGCTATCAGATCCTGCTTGATGCAGTAGAATAAGAATAAATAGGACTCCCCGGTTTCTGTTTGCAGAGATCGGGGAGTTTGGCAAAAACAATAGAATAAAAGATATATAAGATGATCAGAAATGAGGTGACGGACAGATGGATACGAAAGAAATTACAGTATCGGATCTGGCACAGGAACAGATCAAAAACGCAGAACGATTATTTCCGTTGATCCGGAAAAAAACAGAAGAAAGAAAAGAGAAAAAAACAGTCATATCGGTATCCGGAGGTTCTGGTGTTGGTAAGACCGGAATGGCTTTCTTACTTCAAAATATGTTTGAAAAACAGGGAAAGAAATCACTTATTATAAGCGGGGACAATTATCCGCATCGGATTCCCATGTATAATGATGCAGAACGAATTGCGAGATTTCGTATGTCCGGGTTAAATGGACTTATAACTGAAAGGCTATATACAGATGAAATAAAAGAAAAATTATTAGAGCTTCAAAAAGCCGGAAGGGATGCAGAAGAACAGGAGGACATGCAGTGGTTATCCATATATCAGAAGTATGGAGACAAGGCTCTTACAGACTATCTGGGTACGGATCAGGAACTGGATTATGAAGCTATATCGAATCTTCTCATGCAGTTTCATGGAGGGACTTCACAACTGCTGCTACGTCATATGGGAAGAACCCAGGATGATATCTGGTATGATCGCAGGGATGTATCAGATACAGATATTCTGATTCTTGAATGGACACATGGAAACAGTGCATACCTGCAGGGGGTGGATGTATCTGTTGTATTGATCAGTACGCCGGAAGAAACACTTGAAAACCGAAAGAAGAGGAATCGTGACACTGCCATTGACAGTCCCTTTGTAGCCAGAGTATTAAGAATTGAGCAGAAGAAGATTAATGATGGACTGGATCGGGCAGATATCATTCAGGATATGCATGGCAGGATTTATACGGAATAGTAAGTGAACAGGAGGTTATAGAATATGAGGAAAACAGAGATAGAAGAAACAACTATGACAGATATAAATAAAATTGAAAATGGTCCAATGCTGAATCTGTATCCGGACAGTCTTGGCGGAGATCTGGAAGCTGTTGCGGATTTATTTGAAAGAGATGGATTTGCAGATGCATTTTCCTCAATGTATATACTACCGAGTATTTACCATTCTGATCTGGATCGTGGTTTTTCTGTAATCGACTATGATCTTGAGGAGACATTTCATTCTGAAAAGGCACTATTACGGTTGGGCAGACAGAATATAGATCTGAAGCTGGATTTTGTGTTAAACCATGCGTCTGTACAGTCGCCACAGTTTCAGGATCTGTTGGAGAATGGCAGTCAATCGGAATATCGTGACTTTTTTATTAACTGGAATACATTCTGGGAAAACTGTGGAGAAATGACAGAAGACGGCTATATACAACCGGAACAGAAGTATCTGGATCCGATGTTCTTCCGTAAACCGGGATTACCTCTGTTGATGGTGGAAATGGCAGATGGCAGTCGGATTCCATACTGGAATACGTTTTATCAGGAGATTCGGGATACTGATGATTATCATACCAGATATTTAGGACAAATGGATCTCAATATTAAATCAGAAAAGGTTTGGGACTTTTACCGTGAAACCATAAAAAAACTGGCAGGTTACGGAGCGAAGATAATCCGTTTGGATGCATTTGCATATGCCCCAAAAGCACCGGGACGCGCCAATTTCTTAAATGAACCGGAGACATGGGAATTCCTTGAACAGATCCATAAGCTTGCAAAACCATATGGAATCCGCCTTCTTCCGGAGATTCATGCCGGATATAAAGAGAAAAAGTATAAGATGATAGCAGAGAAGGGATATCTGACATATGACTTTTTCCTTCCGGGATTGATCCTGGATGCTCTTTACAGAGGCGATGGCTCTTACCTGGAGCAGTGGGCAAAGGAACAGATAAAAGAGAATATTCATACTGTGAATATGCTTGGATGCCATGATGGAATACCGGTATTGGATCTTGCCGGATTGTTACCGGACGACAGGATTGAAGATCTGATCCGGCTGCTTGTGGATCGTGGTGGTTTTGTAAAGGATCTTCACGGTAATAAAAAGATGTATTATCAGGTAAATACGACATATTATAATGCACTTGGCGAAAATGAACAGGCATTGTTATTAGCCAGAGCATTGCAGATATTTATGCCCGGAAAACCTCAGGTCTGGTATCTGGATCTGTTTGCCGGATCTAATGATTATGAGGCAGTGAAGCGTGCGGGTGCAGGTGGACATAAAGAGATCAACCGGACAAATCTTTCAAAAAAAGATATAGAGTCAGGACTTGAAAAGGAGGTCGTAAAAAAGCAGCTTGAAATGTTGAAATTCCGGAAAGAATTTCCAGCATTTGGATTTGATGCGGAAATGACAATCCGGACAAAGCCTGCAGCGCAGATCTCCGCTCAGGCAGAAAATGCTTTGCATTTTGCAGAAGTACCGGCAGACCAGATGTATAACCGTATTTATATCACCTGGAAAAAGGATGGTTATCTTGCCCGCCTGTCCGCAGACCTTAAAGCCCATACCTACCGGATTCAGGCTCTTGATCCATCCGGTAACCTGGTCTGGCAGTCGTAATGTGTAAATCCCCTCCGACAGATGGTTATACATATGGGGCTTTATCTGTATTTCCTATCTGGCAGTCAGCCGTTTTTTACTATGACTTGCTATGATTTCTGTTTGCTGCATATGCCTGATTCGTAAATACTCCTGTGCCAACTCGCTCTTTGAGCTCGAACAGGCACCCGTATTTACTGGCAATATGCAGCTCACAACGAAATCTTCGCAAATGTCATAGTTAGAAAACGTCTGATGACCAGATAAGAAATACAGGTAAAACGTTACGCATATAACCATCTGTCGGAGGGGATTCTCTAATTTCATAATATAAATAATGGATTCGAGTGCCAGCCTGCCGGATCAATCGAATCCATTGTTTATGCAGACTTATTTCTCTGGAAAAAGCTTGCGGAAGATCAGACGGATAAATGGACCGCAGTAAAAAAGCTGCCAGAAGAAAGCTACCGGGAAGTTTAAGAAGGTGGTCTGGAGCCACACGGCTGCAAACTGACGACCGGCATGCTTGAATAAAATAGTGGCAACAAGGCTCATGCAAGGACACATAATGCAGATGATCATGGTAGAAATTGCAAGCGTGATGATGATCGGGCGGTCATCCGGCTTCACGAAGCGGAATGCAAGAGCATGTGCAGCCTTATCTACAAACAGGAATTCAAGTAAAAAGGCAACCGGCCACATGATGATAAGCTCATGAAAGGCGGCTAAGAAAACGGAGTTTGACATTCCACCCGTGTTTAGGGAAATGTTGTAGCAGATCATGGCATAGACCATAAGAAAAGACATCATTAATGTGAAAACAATGTTTTGAAATAAAGTTTTTGGCATAAAATAAATCTCCTTTTTGATAAATAATCTGAATAAATGCAGAACTAAAACTGCAAATATCTTAAAAATAAGCACAAAAAAGACACATGTGTTGTTCGTTATCAAGTGATATGCTCATCCGTCGGCAAACGAGGTGAAATATCAGGAGCACACTTGTGTCGTTTCCAATTTTATACCAAAGCTTTTTCTTCAATTTTTACAACGTCGGTCATTATACTAAGCTTTTAGTAAAAATGCAAGTGAAAATTTCATATTCAAACTTATAAAATTTCATATGCAGGTATAAAGAATATCATAGGTGAAAACAGATAATTGTATACGCAATAATACATGGATTTGTTTGACTTATAAATGGGTAGATGCTAGTATCATAGTTATGATCACTATGTGGGAGGCAGATGGATATGAACAGTGCACAGAAGATATGTATGATTGTCGGAGTGGGTTTTGCAGGAATAGGGCTTTTTATGACATTGATCTTTTTATTTGCATTTGGTAAGCCCGGGGCATTTATATTAATTCCATTAATGTTTGTGGTACTTGGATTATGTTTTATCGTGACGATCCTTGTTATGCTCCATAACAAGAAAATGATCCGTGTACATGGTGAAAAGTATACAGCGAAGATTTATGGTTATGTAAAAAATACATCTTATATGGTAAATGGCAGATTTCCTTTAAATGTAAAGGTGCATTATTTTGATAATTATGGTATCGAGCGGGAAGTGATCCTGCCGACTTCGATCAGTGGAGGAGCGGATTCCATGTTCCCGATCGGAATGACGATCGATATCTATGAATACAATGGTAAGTACAGTTATGATCCTGCTTCTGTCCGTGGAGAACGGCTCAGAAGAGAAGAAGAGCTGATGGACAACAAGCCGATCGATCCGGAACAGCTTCACCTGATCGCAGTCCGATGTTCGAACTGCGGTGCTTCTTATAAGGCAGCAACCGGATATGCCAGCCGCTGCCCTTATTGTGGTGGTTACCAGAATGTGTGATAAAGCACTGATGTTTGCCGGAACGTGTGATGAAGCTGTTGCCGGAATGGGATGATGCCGGCTGACTATTTAGCCGCGCCCGAGGATCGCATCCATATCCTGCTCAGGAGCCGTGATCGGCTGCAGGTTGTAGGTGTCAACCAGAAAACGGACAACGGTCTCTGTCATGAATGCCGGAAGGGTTGGGCCGAGATAGATGTTTTTGACACCGAGGGCAAGCAGGGTTAAAAGGATGCAGACAGCCTTCTGTTCATACCATGAAAGAACGAGAGTCAGAGGAAGCTCGTTGATATCACAGTTAAAAGCTTCTGCCAGTGCAAGGGCAACTTTGATCGCACTGTAAGAATCATTACACTGCCCCATATCTAAGATCCTTGGAATTCCATCGATCTCGCCCAGGTCGAGATCATTGAACCGGTATTTGCCACAGGCAAGTGTCAGAACGAGAGAATCCATAGGAGTCTGTTTTACAAATTCCGTATAATAATTTCTGCCCGGATGGGCACCGTCACAGCCGCCAACTAAGAAGATGTGTTTGATATCACCATTCTTGATGGCGGCTGTAAGTTTATCTGCATGGGAGAGGACTGCGCCATGTGCAAATCCTGTTGTCAGGATATGTCCGCCATTGATACCGCTCATGCTGTGATCGTGTTCATAGCCGCCCAGCTTTAGGGCATGCTTGATGATCGGAGTAAAATCCTTCTTGCCATCCTTTGTTCCCTCGATATGCACCATTCCTTCATAGCCGACAACAGAGGTAGTGTAGATGCGATCCTCATAGCTTGGGCGTGGGGGCATCAGGCAGTTGGTTGTAAAGAGGACGGGCGCAGGAATATTTTCAAATTCCGTCTGCTGGCTCTGCCATGCAGTTCCGAAGTTGCCGGCAAGATGCTTATAGGCGGCTAATTTTGGATAGCCGTGAGCCGGAAGCATTTCGCAATGTGTATAGACATTGATCCCGGTTCCTTCGGTCTGTTTTAAGAGCAGATCCAGATCGCGGAGATCATGACCGGATACAACAATGAAAGGCCCCTTGCGGATATCGGTGTGAACCTTAGTCGGCGTTGGTGTGCCGAAGGATTCGGTATTTGCCTTATCGAGCAGTTCCATGCACTGATAGTTCACTTTTCCAAATTCCATAATAAGCTCGATCCATTCTTCTACCGAGTGTTCGCGGTTCACTTCACACAAGCCCTTATAGAACCAGGTTGTTACATTATCATTTTGATAGCCGAGATTCATTGCATGATGCGCATACGCAGCCATTCCCTTTAAGCCGAACAATAACGTGGAGCGGAGTGACACGATATCGTCCGTACCATCCCACAGGCTGATTACCGGGATATCATGTGGATCTTTCAATCCACAGGTCGGAGGATTGATATTTGCTGTTGATGAATTCATATTTGTATCTGAGAAGTTCATATTTGTAGTCGGGAAGTTCTTATATGCGATATCTGATATGCTACATATGTCTGTAGGCATACAGCGCATGATATCCTTCTGGTTTTTCTGCACTTCTTTGATGTAATCTTTGATTGCTTTATCATCAAAATTTACATTTGTAAGTGTCGTAAATAAGCCGTCGATCAGCAGGCGGTCAGCGGATTTTCGGGTGTTCAGGTATCGGGACAGAAGTTTGGGATCTGTCTCTTTTTTCTGTTGCAAGGATTTCTTTGTAAGCTCGGCTGCTTCGGCAAGTCGTATCAGTTCACAGATCAATTCGTCCTGCAGATTGGATGTCGAGGGCTGCTTACCGCAGACTCCGGTATTTACACAGGCTTTATTGCCAGCCGTCTGCTGGCACTGAAAACAAAACATATTTGACATGGGATAACCTCCTGATGGAATTTTACTGATGAGTGCGGAATCGCATATATACTGTGTTGGTAAGTCATGCTGTTCATGTATGAGCAATATATATAATAATTCTGCAATTATCTTTTTAAACATATTTAGTATCGTCGGATGTTTCCGGAATTATACAGGCAAAACCTTTCATTCAGTGTAAGTGTTATTTGAGGAAGATATCTGATAGTATAAATATTGTCAGATATGGTGGGTATGAAATTAAGAAATAAATTATGATACCCACAGGAGCCGGGCAGCAGCGGGTATGAGAGAGCGAAGGAAACCATGATACCCCAAGAAGTCAGACAACAGCAATTAAGAAAGTACAAGGAGGCGGCAGCATGGATGCATTATTAGAGATAGAAGATCTGAAAAAATATTATGGAAAGGAACCAAACCAGACAAAGGCATTGAATGGAATCACATTTCAGGTGATGCCGGGCGAGTTTTTAGGAATTATGGGAAGCAGCGGTTCCGGTAAGTCAACGTTATTAAACTGTATCGCAACAGTGATCCAGCCGGACAGCGGCAAGATCCGGATGAAGGGTACAGAGATCCAGAGGTTGAAGGGCAAGAAGCTGGCAGGATACCGTGGCAAGGAGATCGGATACCTGTTCCAGAATTTTGAACTGCTGGATAATCTGACCGGACGTGAGAACATCATGGTTCCATTGTCGATTCATAACATATCGGAGGCAGAGGGCGGAAAACGTCTGGAGCAGTTAACGGAATATCTGGAGATCACCGAGGTACTGGATAAGTTCCCATCGCAGATGTCAGGCGGACAGAAGCAGAGACTGGCAGCAGCCAGAGCGCTGATCCTGAATCCGGGTATCATTCTGGCAGATGAACCAACCGGAGCACTTGATTCCAGAAATGCCAAAGCTTTGATGGAGAAATTAGCCGGTCTGAACCGGGATGAGAAGGCAACTGTTTTGATGGTAACGCATGATTCCAATGCAGCAAGCTATTGCAAGCGTATCCTGTTCATTCGGGATGGCGTGATCTTCCATGAATTAAGACGGGATCTGCTCGCAGAGACACAGCAACAGTTCTATGAAAGAATCTTGCAGGTCATGGCACAGTTGGGAGGGGGCAGCGCAAATGTTCTTTAAACTGATCCGAAAAAACAGTAAACGAAACAGAAAAGAAAACGGTTTATTTTTCTCCTCGTTAGTAATATCCATCGTGGCATTCTATATTATCCTGTCACTTTCTTCACAGGATGTTATGGTATTCCTTAAGAAAATGGAGAGTGATGCGGTAGATCGTCTGTTCCAGATCATACCTGCATTTTTTGTAATGACACTGGTGATCTTATTCTTCCTGATCTACTATGCAAGCAAATTCCAACTGGAACGAAGAAGACACGAATTTGGCGTCTACCTGATGATGGGAATGAGGAGAAGCAAGCTATTCGGGATGCTTCTTGCAGAAGATATAGGAAGCAGTCTGGCAGCCCTTATAACAGGACTTCCGATTGCCATTTTATTATCTGAACTGATCAGTCTGATCACAGCCAAATGTGTAGGACTTGGGATCGTCGGTCATCAGGTAACATTCTCCATTCAGGCAATCATAATCACTGCTGTTGGATTTCTGGTGATTAAGCTGGTTGCATTCCTGATCTTAAGCGGGAAGATCGCGGGACAGGAGATCGGTGCGTTGTTAGTTGATACACCGGAGGGAACAAAGAAGCAGTTCCCGGCTGGTGTCTATGCGGTAAGTTTCGTTCTCGGTATTATCTGTCTGGCTGTAGCATACAGCATGGCGATTGGAGGAAGATCATGGACGACACTTCGTAAGATGTCTGAGACAATATTGATCGGTTTTGTCGGTATGTTGCTCTTATTCTATGGCATGCGGTTTTTTATCGACCGTCTGGCAAAACACAGCCATGGGAGAGCTGCCCTTCGGGTATTTAATTTCCGTCAGGTGCAGGAAAATGTCATAAGAAAATCCAGTACCTTATCGATCAGTTCTATTCTGATCCTTGCAGCCCTCTGCTGTTTTGGTGCAGGAATCGTGATCGCATTTTCCTATGGAAATGAAAAGGGAAATATCCATATCATGGATTATACATTTGAGAATTACGAAGAAGATCAGGAACAGGGTGTGGCAAATGTAAAAAAACTTCTGACAGACAACGGACTGGAACAGGATTTCTCCGATCTGTTTGAGGTGCGGGTCGGTCATCTTATTCCGGGTGCAAATGGTGATTACGATGTATTTGATCTGTCATCCGTTATGAACCGGGTAGAACAACTGCCGGATTCAGAGGATAAAGATATTCTGCTTAACAATCTGGAATATGTGTCATATCCATATCTGATCTCTTTGAGCGGATATAATCATGTACTCGAACTTGCAGGGAAAGAACCTCTTGCATTGTCAGACGATGAGGCGGCAGTATTTAAAAGTCTGGAATTTACATCGGATAGTATGAATCAGAATATAAATGATATTCTGGCAGACCGCCCGGAGGTAGCATATCTGGATCATAAGATGTATCTGACCGGTAAGATACAGACCACACCGATTGTCACAGATCGGGCAATTACGTTATCCTTTGCCCTGATCGTGCCGGATGAAGTATTTGACAAATATACATGGGACAGCACGATCTATCTGAACGGTGTGCTGGATCAGTCAAAGGTCAAGGGAGATAACCTGCTTCAGTCGGTCATGCAGATGAATGATAAACTTGCGCAGATTGATTTTGCAGCAAAAAATATTGAGTATGAAAGTTATCTGAAAAATATGGGACGCCGGATGTTCTATATCGTAGCAGCAAGTTATATCACGATCTATCTGGCGATCATTTTCCTGATCATTGCAAATACCGTGATCGGGGTACAGTTCCTGATGGGACAGCAGAAATCCGGCCGAAGATATAAGACACTGATCCGGCTTGGAGCAACCTATGAACTGCTCTGCCGTTCCGCAAGAAAGCAGATCAACTGGTACTTTGGTATGCCGGTTGTCGTTGCAGGCATCAGCAGTATCTTCGGTGTGCGCGCCGTCCTTACACTGGTTTCCGGTATGATCTCAAATAGTATCCGAGATGCCATGCTGCTTGCTGCAGCTATGATTTTGCTGCTCTGTGTGGTAGAATGCATCTATATGGCATTTGTAAAACGATCAAGCAACCGGTATCTTCTGACACTGATGGTACCGGAGCGAGAGGAGTAGATTCAGAGCAGATGAAGATCAATGGCGATAGCGTGAAATCTTGACTGATAGATGAGGAGTAGATATGAAGCATATAGCAGTGGTAGAAGATGAAGATATGATGCGGGAAGAACTGGAAGCCATATTGCAGAAGGCGGGGTATCGGACCAGCGGCATCACGGATTTTGAGAATGCGGCAGCAGCCATCCTTGCGGCATCCCCGGATCTGGTGCTGCTCGATCTGAATCTGCCGGGCATGGGTGGATTCCAGATCTGCCGGGAACTGAAGCAGAAAAGCTCCATACCGATTCTGGTTCTGACATCGAGAGATCAGCTTCAGGATGAACTGCATGCGCTGGATCTGGGTGCAGATGAATTCCTGACGAAGCCGTGCAGAAAAGAACGCCTGCTTGCCAGAGTATCCAATGTGTTGAAACGGTATGAGGGAAGAAATAACCTATTGGAAGGAAATGGATTTCTCCTTGACCGCCAGACCTATACTTTATACATTCATAACCAGTCTGTTATCCTGCCGCAGAATCAGGGAAAGATCCTTGAGATATTCTTAGAGCACGGATCGGATATCGTGACGAAAGAGGAACTCTGTATCGCCTTATGGGGGACAGCAGAATTCATCGATGAAAATGCCTTACAGGTGAATCTTACAAGACTGAAAAAGACAATGGCAAATCTTGATATGCCACAGCAGATCCTTCCTGTGCGTGGCGTCGGATATCGTTTTGTCGGACAGACAGCGGAGAGGTAAAAATGGAACATATATCCGTAAAGGAGATCGGACAGATCATAAAACAGAATAGATTTTGGCTGGGGATCATCGGACTGCTTGATCTGCTCAGTATCCTGCTGTTATGGCTGATCGATGCACAGGCGTTTCAGGTGATCGTAATATCGGTAATTCTGTTCAGTCTGCTGGTATTTGTAACGGCTGTTCTTTATCTGGCAAAGAAAGAGAGAAAACGAAAGAAAGCATTTGATGAATTCCTTGCAATGCCGGATTCCTACCATGAGGAACAACTGCTTCATGATGCGGAGAATCTGCAGGCAGAGATCAGAAGCTTCAGTCAGATATTACATGAGCAGATGGATCAATGCGCACAGACGAAGTTACAGCTAAATGATTATGAGGAATATGTGGAAGCATGGGCGCATGAGGTAAAGACGCCGCTTGCCCTGTTGACATTTATGCTGGACAATCACAGAGACGAGCTGTCAGAAGATGTGGTATGCAAGCTTGATCGGATCAACTGTCAGATGCAGAGATATATCGACCAGATGTTATATTATGCCCGCTTAAAGGGGGCGAGAAAAGATTACAGATTCGAGTCGGTCGATACGGAAACCTGTGTGAAGGAAGTTTTGGAAGATTTCACACCACTGTTAGAAGAACAGAAGATACAGGTTCAGCTTGATATAAAGGAGAACACATTATTTACCGATAAACGTGGCTTCGCATTTATGCTTGGACAGTTTATCAGCAATTCGATCAAATACAACAAAGGAGAGGGTAAAAAGCTCTGGATCTCCTGTATCAGAGAGCAAGAGAAGATCATTTTGTCTGTCCGGGATAATGGCGTGGGTATCAAAGCCTGCGATCTTCCGTATGTATTTGAGAAAGGCTTTACCGGAGATTCCGGGGACAGGCGGAAGAAAGCAACCGGGATGGGACTTTATCTTGCAAAAGAAATGGCACATGACCTGAATGTGGAACTGGATGTTTCCTCTGATGAAGCCACAGGCGGCTGTGAGATAAAAGTATATTTTCCGGTGGTAGAAGAATAAAAGTAAAGAAACCAAATGGGAATCCTGTAAGTTAGGATTCCCATTTGGTTTCTTTGCTTTTATTTAAGATAATGTTCATCTCCATTAAATCTTAAAATGTCCTGAATTGCCTGATTGGTCTGGTAGTAATCATGTAACAAAAGATCTAATCGTGTTTTCCCGCTATCCTCTAAGTGATAGTATATACGAATCATTCTTTTTCCCACTTGTTCCTTATGATCAGAGATATATCCTGCATCAATTAATTTGTATAATGCCGGGTATAATGAACCAATCGGAATATCAATGACGCCATTCGTTTCCTGTCTTATGATCTGTGTCAGCTCATATCCATAGTAATCCCGTAAGCTTAACAGATGTAAGACCATTAGTTCGACGGATCCACGTCGAAAGTTGCTTTTTCGATCCATTAGAACACCTCAATTTCAAGGTTTTAATATAACATATATCATTTATTTTGTAAATATACAGAAAAACTAAAATACTATTGACATATACACTTTGTGTTATTAATATATAGATAAAGCAAAACTGTATAGGGTATGAGGGGGAGATGACGATTAACCTTCTCGCTTCTTAATGTTACACGAATTATAAGTTGAAGTTTATGCTTGTATGTGGCTTTGACTGGTATCGTGGCAGCGTGGAAAACATGTAAAAAGTTTTTCATAGTTTATACAATCAGGAGGAGAATAAAATAATGATCAAAAAAAGAATTGGTAACAAAATAATTCTTGCTACAATTGCTGGTATGCTTGTTTTAACTGGTATGGGAATATCGGAGTCAGTATCAAGTGCAGCTAATACATCGGATACAAAATGGGAGGCCGTGCTAGATGAAAATTCTACGCAGGTAAAATATACCAATAAAAGGAGAAAGGATACTAATTCAAAAATTTATATCTACTGGAGTCTAACATATGGGTCTGGTCTTAGTGCAATTTCAGTAGGGGTTTATGGATGCACTGGCGATAGTGCAAAGAAATATCCTGCGGGTAGATTGGATGGAGACAGGAAACGTTTTTATGGTATAAATGGAATGGGAAAGTATGCAATGACTAACTATGTAAATGAATTAAAGTATTCTTATGCCAAGCTAGGTTTTAAGTCACTTTCGGGGTCAGGTGTAGCAAAAGGTGTATGGAGTCCAGATTGTGCTGGATCATATACAGTATTGAAATAGAAGAAAAATATTCTAAAATATATTTTCAACGAGAATTAAAAGGTGAAAAAGTTATGGACAGTTTGTAAAAGGATGTTAACTAGATTCCTATTTCAACTGGAAAAATTGTTGCTCATGAAGCTAATAATTTAATTATTCAGTTAAATCTATCTACCTATTGTCATGAATTTATGGAGAATATATAACGACTGAGCAGCATTTAATGTGAACAAGAATACAAAGCATATCTTTACCAGGATTGACTCATAGCATTATGAAAGAGATGGTTTTCTGCGGGGGACAGGAGACCATCTTTATTCATTTATTTATGCAGGTAATAAATCAGATATCTGCCAGGATGAAAGGAAAAAGGACGAAGTGAATAAAAAGAAGAAAATAGCAGGTATTGTATTGGCAATTGCTGTGTTTTTAATAATTGGAGCCCGGATCTGTTATGTAACTGCACATGCCAGACTGCCGGAACAGAATGTGATCGCACAGGGAGAAAATCTGACATACAGAGGATTAACTTATCAGATCAAAGACGCTGTTTTATGGAATTATGAGGATTATTTCAAAGAACATCCAGAATATCAGAGTTATCAGGAATCGCAGCTTACAGGAGAAAATACGAAGTTATTGATGGTCGCATATACAGTGGAGAAGATTCAGGACCAGAATGTGCTGGAAACGATGCCTTCAATTCAGTATTTCCATGTATTTAATCAATTTGATCCATTCTTTTTCAGTGATCTGAATCCGTCATTATCGGATGGAACATTTGTATCGGGGGATACCCTTTATATTCCTTATGAAATATATAAGGCGAACCTGACAAAGGAACAATGGGAACAGGTGGAGAATAATCAGGTGATATATGAGATGGTTCTCGGAACATATCCGGTGAAAAACAGATTACAGATCACAGATATTGAAATGGAGGGAGAACAGTGAGACAGGTTGTAAGCTTGGAATTAAAGAAAGCGTTCCGGACAAAGGGGTTTTATATTGCACTGATGGTTGGATTGTTGATCAGTCTGTACCATACAGTGTGGATTTACAGAAATGTGTACGCTCCGAATAATGTTGAATACGAAAAGGTTACGGAATTGGGGGAAATGGATAAGGAATATGGATACTGGTATGAGATCGGTGTTCTGGATGGATGGTTAGGAACAGAGCTGCTGTCGCCCTGCAATCAGCTATTCTATCTGTTGCTGCCATTTCTGGCAGTACTTCCATATGGAAGCCAGTTGTTTTCTGAATGGAACAATGGGTATGCCGGGCAGATGATCATACGATGTGGACGACGCAGGTATCTGACAGCCAGAGGAATTGCAGCATTTGTAAGTGGAGGATGTGTGATAGCAATACCATTGCTTGTTAATTTTCTGTCGATTGCCTGTTTTATGCCGATTATTGGAACAGACCCAATGGCATTACAGTCGGTTGTGCCGGGACGGGCACTTCTGGGTGACATTGTGTATGAAGCACCGGCGTTGTATGCAGCATGGTATATTTTTATAGATTTTATCTATGGCGGTTTATTTGCACTGATGGCGCTGGCAATCACACAATTCTGTTACAACCGGTTTGTATTGATGATCCTGCCACTGATGTTTAACTGCTGTATGTATTATGGAATCCACAATCTGATCCCGGATATAAATGCATATAATATCAGTCTGATCCCAAATCCTGCACAACAAGGCATGAAGCTTACCTGGCATTCTCTGTTCTTATCAATGTCAGGAATGTTTCTGATCCTTATAGTGCTGTTTGCTGCAAGTAACTATAAAAAAGATGTATTAAGAACTGGAGCAATGGAATGAAAATAGAAATTACTAATTTGAAAAAAGTGATAAAGGGAACTATCGTACTGGATGATATTAATTATACATTTTCTGGTGGCAGGATCTACGGCTTATGCGGGAAGAATGGATGTGGCAAGACTATGCTGATGCGTTTAATAGCAGGCCTGATCTATCCAAGTTCCGGAACTATACGGATCAAGGATAAAGTGCTTGGTAAAGATATTTCATTTCCGGAAAGTGTTGGTATGTTGATTGAGAATCCATCATTTCTAAATGATTATACAGGGAAACAGAATCTGGAGATGTTGGCTGGTCTTCAGAAAAATGTCGATAAGGCAGAAGTACGCCGGGTGCTGGAACAGGTGGGACTGGATCCGGATGATAAGAGAAAATTTTACAAGTATTCACTTGGTATGCGGCAGCGTCTTGGAATCGCAGCAGCGATCATGGGAAGTCCGGAACTGATCTTGTTAGATGAACCGATCAATGCGATCGATACAGATGGAGTGCAGGAGATCCGTGCAATTATTCGTGGGCTTTCGGCTGAAAACCGTATCATTATCGTTGCCAGTCATGATAAATCTGAAATGGATTATCTAGCAGATGAGAAAATTTATATGTCAGAGGGAAGGCTTATAAAGGAGACGGAGAATGATCGTTAAGTTTTTTCAACATGATATCCGGCAGGGGCTGGTAAAATATATTGGACGATATATTCTGGCTGTGCTGATTGGTGCGATCGCCTGTGGGATGGTCGATCAAGCTGGCGAGTACTTCCAGCAGTGGTATGGACAGAACCTGTCAATATGGGAATATGGTTTGAATCTGTTTCAGGGACAGAGTCCTTTTGTATTTACAAAAGGAAGCAATAATTCATTTGAGGTTCCAATGACGTGGTTTATGCTGTATCTGTGTCTGATGTTCTGTGTTGGAGATTATATCCGGCAGGATATGCATGGATTTGGTATGTATATGATGGTTAAGAGCAGGAAACGTTCAATCTGGTGGTGCTCGAAATGTGTCTGGTGTATTTGTGTGAATCTTCTGTATTTTGCATGTGCATGGCTTGGAACACTTGCGTATGCGTGGGCACGGTATGGAGAGATATCATTCAGGGATCATATAACATTGGCTAACATGATATACGGAACAGATTTTATAGGAGTCGGGGCATCAGATCTGCTTGTGAATCTGCTTGTTTTACCATTAATGGTTGGAATCATACAGTCTCTTCTTCAGATGATACTTACAGTACAGTACAGCAGTTCAGCAGGTATGGTTGTTGTATTTATGATGTTGGTCGTAAGCAGTTATTATGGCAGTCGTTATCTTCCGCATGGATATGCTATGATCACCCGTTTTTTCAGTAGTGATGGAGCAGATGCACTGTCTGTCAGGTTTGGATTATTGTATCTGACCATTTGGATCATTGCTTTGTGGGTGATCGGCTATATCATTGTCCGGAAAAAAGATGTATTTGGCAGGGAATAAAGAAAGCGGGTTACTACCGCTTCCGATACTCTCCGGGTGTGACACCATATTTCTTCTTGAAGGTTCGATTGAAATAGGACAGGTTAAAGAATCCGCAGCTTTCTGCGATGGACAGGATGCTGTCATCGGTTGTGACAAGAAGTCTGGCTGCGATATTTAACCGGAAATCACACAGATAGGTGGTAAAGGATACACCCATTGTATTCTTAAAAAATCGCATAAAATGGGATTCAGAGAATCCACAGTAAGAAGCAATGTCCGCAATGGATATTGCTTCTTTGTAGTTTCCGTCGATATAAGATAAGATCGCTTTGGTACGATCCAGATTCTTTGCATGATTTTTCCGGTCTGAGGTCTCTGCCTTTTGCTCTGCATGTGTATACAGGGTATAGAAGAATTCAAAATAACAGCTTTTCAGAGCAAGCCGATATCCCTTTGGAGTCGATGCACAGAGGGTATCTACCCGGTTTAGGCAGGAGGACAGGGAATTATATAACGGATCGTCACGGTCATAGATACTCTTTATATCTAATTCACCGGAGAGCAGAGGCAGGAAGAATTCACTGTCTAAGGTATCATGATTTTTGGATCGGAACAGATCAACAGAGAAAATGATATTTTCATATTCCATCGAATAGGAGGCATACTGAGAGATGCCGTGGATCCTGCCCGGCAGGATCAGAATGATATCTCCTTCTTCTACATAGTGCGTCGTGAAATCCAGCGTTACATTTCCTTTTCCTTTCTTAATATAGATGATCTCCATATATGGATGCCAGTGGAGCGGAACGGCATTGAAGTCGAGCGGAATCGAGCACAGATAGGTGTTGTAAGGGAAGAGCGGATCGGCGTGCGCCTTCGTTTCCATGTAATTTTCATATTCTAAACTGTTCATATATATACTCCTTTCCTCGCGTCCACCTGTTTGATAAGATATAGTAGCTGAATGTTTTTGAGATGATAGAATAGTACCATAAAATGCTCTTATTATGCAAGAAATAGCATGAAAAAGATATTAGAATACAAACCAGAACAGACATTCCGAATATACGACCTTTACCTTACCTTTACCTTTATTAAATGCAGGCGAATGGATAGCTGTTCAATAGAAAATTTAATAAAGAGGTATCAGACATGAAGAAAGCGTTAGAGCGTGGCGCAGGAATCCTCCTGCCGATCAGCAGCCTTCCATCCCCTTATGGAATCGGATCTCTGGGGAAAGAGGCATATGAATTTGTTGACAGGTTGAAGGAGGCAGGCCAGCGTTACTGGCAGGTGCTTCCGATCGGACCAACCAGCTTTGGTGACAGTCCGTATCAGTCATTTTCAGCATTTGCGGGCAATCCTTATTTTATCGATTTCGACATTCTGATTCATGAAGGTTTACTGACACAGGAGGAGGTAGATGCATATAGCTGGTACGATCAGCTGGATGACATCGATTACGCCCGCCTGTACAGACAAAGGTTTGAGGTATTGAGAAAAGCATATGGCAGATCGAAGCATGAGACATCAAAGCAGTATGCAGAATTTCTCACGGAAAATGAAAACTGGCTTCCGGATTACGCCCTTTATATGGCGGTCAAGGCAGACCATGAGAACAAAGAATGGTTAAGCTGGGAAGAACCGGTTTTAAAGAGAGAAGAAACAGCACTTCGTAAGTGTAGGGAACAGTTACACGATGAGATCGGATTCTATATGTTCCTTCAGTTCAAATTCGATGAGCAGTGGAAGACACTCAAATCTTACGCCAACCGTCATGGTATCAGTTTGATCGGCGACATTCCAATCTATGTAGCACTGGACAGTGCAGATGTATGGGCAAATACAGAACAATTTCAGTTAGATCATGATCTACAGCCTGTGTGTGTAGCCGGTTGTCCACCGGATGCATTCTCCGATTACGGTCAGAAATGGGGCAATCCTTTGTATGACTGGGATCGTATGGAGCAGGATGGGTTCTCGTGGTGGAAGAACCGGATCCGTAAATCAGCCAGTCTCTATGATGTGATCCGTATCGATCATTTCATCGGGGTTGTGCGGTATTACAACATTCCGGCAGACGGAGAACCAAAGAACGGATTCTATCTGGAGGGCCCGGGAAAGAAGCTGGTAGATGCGATCGACAGTGCCAGAGGAAATGCAAAGGTGATCGCAGAAGATCTGGGAGTCATTGTGCCGGAGGTACAGAAGCTGGTGAAGGAATCCGGCTATCCGGGAATGAAGATCTTACAGTTTGGATTTGACGGAAATGCGGAGAATGAACATGCACCGCATAATCACGAAAAGAATTACGTTGTCTATATCGGAACACACGATAATGACACATTAAAAGGATATATCGAGAATGCATCAAAGGACAATCTTACATTTATGATGAAATATCTGGGAGCGGCAGATGAGCAGGAGATCCCGGAGAAGATGATGCAGGTATTATATATGAGCCCTGCCGATACCGTTATCGTTCAGATGCAGGATCTGCTTGGAAAGGATAACGAAGCACGGATGAATCTTCCGTCTACGATCGGTACAAACTGGCGTTGGCGGATGAAGAAGGGTGAATTTACAGACGAGATCAGAGACAGATTAAGGGAATTAGCAAGAGTATATGGAAGAAATGCTGTGAAGCAATATTTTTGTAAGGAGGATATGATGTTAACAGAGATTTGTAAGAAAAAATATAATAAGACGATCAAGGAATGCAGCAATGAGGAGATCTATTTTGCGCTGCTTGATATGACAAAAGAATTAGCAGAGGACAAGGTTACAGAGGATGGCAAGAAAAAGGTTTACTATATATCAGCAGAGTTCCTGATCGGTAAGCTGTTATCCAACAATCTGATCAATCTTGGAATCTTCGATGAAGTAAAACAGGTGCTGGCAGAAAACGGTAAGAGCATCTATGACATCGAAGAAGTAGAGCCGGAACCATCTCTTGGAAATGGCGGACTCGGACGATTGGCAGCCTGCTTCCTTGATTCGATGGCGACACTCGGACTTCCGGGAGATGGTATCGGATTAAATTACCATATGGGTCTGTTCAAGCAGGTATTTGAGAATAACTATCAGAAGGAGACTGCGAATCCATGGATCGAGGCAGACAGTTGGCTGACAAAGACCGATGTAAGCAACACGATCCGGTTCGGAAACTGTACCGTTCAGTCCAGAATGTATGACATCGATGTGACAGGTTATGAGAACCGCACAAATAAACTGCATTTATTTGATATCGAGAGCGTGGATGAGAGCATCATGGAGCCGGATGGCATAAACTTCGATAAGACAGATATCAAGAAGAACCTGACACTCTGTCTCTACCCGGATGACAGTGACGAAGCCGGCAACTTACTTCGTATCTATCAGCAGTATTTCATGGTTGCAAATGGTGCAAAGCTGATCCTTGCAGAGGCAAAGGAGAAAGGTTCGAATCTTCATGATCTTGCAGATTATGCAGCCATTCAGATCAATGATACACATCCGTCTATGGTGATCCCTGAGTTGATCCGTCTGTTGATGGAAGAGGGTATCTCCTTTGATGAAGCAACAGAGATCGTAACCGATGTATGTGCTTACACCAATCATACGATCCTTGCAGAAGCATTGGAGAAATGGCCGATTGCTTATCTGGAGAAGGTCGTTCCACAGCTTATGCCTGTGATCCGTATGCTGGATAAAAAGGTCAGAAACCGTTATAAGGATGAGCGTGTTTATATCATAGATGGAGATTCCCGTGTGCATATGGCACATATCGATATGCATTACAGCCACAGTGTAAATGGTGTTGCTTATCTTCATACCGAGATCCTGAAGAATTCAGAGCTACACCCATTTTATGAGATCTATCCTGAGAAATTCAACAATAAGACAAACGGTATCACATTCAGAAGATGGTTGTTACACTGCAATGAAAAGCTGTCAGCCTACATCACAGAGCTGATCGGACCGGATTACAAGAAGGATGCCGATAAGTTACAGGAGCTGGCTTCTTACTACAAGGATAAGAACGTATTAGAAGAGATCCTTGCGATCAAGCAGAGCAATAAGGCAGTCTTAAAGGACTACCTGAAAGAGACACAGGGAATCGAGATCAACGAGAATTCGATCTTTGATATCCAGGTCAAGAGACTGCATGAATACAAGCGTCAGCAGATGAATGCCCTCTGGGTGATCTACAAATATTTTGAGATTAAGAAAGGACATCTGCCTGAGACTCCGATCACAGTTATATTTGGAGCAAAGGCTGCACCTGCTTATACGATCGCAAAGGACATCATTCATCTGATCCTCTGTCTGCAGGAGCTGATCGACAATGATCCTGCGGTAAGTCCGTACTTGAAAGTTGTCATGATCGAAAATTATAATGTATCAAAAGCAGCAAAGATCATTCCGGCATGCGATATCTCAGAGCAGATCTCACTGGCATCCAAGGAAGCATCCGGAACAGGAAATATGAAGTTCATGTTAAACGGTGCGGTTACTCTGGGAACCCGTGACGGTGCAAATGTAGAGATCGGAGAACTGGTGGGCGAGGATAATATTTATTTCTTTGGTGAATCCAGTGAAGAAGTGATCGAGCACTATGCAAAGGCAGACTATGTGGCAAGAGAGTATTATGAGAAGCCGGAGATTAAGAAGCTGGTAGACTTTATCGTGAGTGATGAGCTGCTTGCGATCGGTCAGAAGGAATCACTTGCCAGACTTCATAACGAGCTAATCGTAAAAGACTGGTTTATGACACTTCTTGATGTCTGTGATTACATTCAGACAAAGGAACAGGTGCTTGCCGATTATGAAGATCGTATGGGCTGGGCTGAGAAGACTCTAGTAAATATCAGCAAGGCAGGCTTCTTCTCCTCCGATCGTACGATCGCAGAATATAATAAAGATATCTGGAAGCTGTAAAATGTGTTAAAATAAGATATATATTTCCACCATAGAAAGGCGTTGATAGATATGTACAAGATATTGATCGTAGATGATGAGAAGATAGAAAGAAACGGTATTCGGTTTCTTTTAAAAAAACTGAATCTGGAATTTGAGATTGCAGAGGCGGTAAATGGTGTGGATGCACTGGAGAAGCTGGAGAAAGAAGATTTTGATATCCTGCTTACAGATGTAAAGATGCCTTTCATGGATGGAATCGAACTGATCGACCATGTTGTGAAGGAAAAGAAAAAGCTGCGCACAGTCATATTCAGCGGATGCAATGAATTCGACTATGCAAAGAAAGCGATCCGGCTGGGGGTTGTTGATTATATCTTAAAACCGGTCGATCCAAATGAATTCAAGAATACTCTGAATAAGGTTGTAAATGAACTGGAAGAGGCAAAGGCTTCGGACGAGCTGAAGAATAAGAGCATGGAATTCTTATATGAGCATGCGCTCTATATGCTGTTGAACGGAACGGATGTTACGAAGCTCAGACAGGAATACAGCGGATTATCGCTTGATCTGGGTAAATTCAGAAATATGCTTTTGATGGAATTCAATCATGATTTCTTCGGCAGACGTGGAGTGGATTTCAAAGAGAACGAGAACTTAAAGTCAATTGGAATCCTGCAATATCTGAACCTGAACCAGCAGCAGGAGATCTTATTCTTAGGGGATGAGATGAATATTCTCCGTAAGGCAAATGAGATCGTAAAGATCATCAAAGCCGATTATGATGCTGACTGTTACATAGCGATATCCTCTGATATCGGTGATCTGTCCGAAGTGGCAGATAAGATGGAAGAACTCGAAGTGCTGATGGAGAACAAATTCTACCATCCGGAAATCCATGTATTTTATCCGAACATGGAGGGCGAGACTCCGGGTATTATCCAGTTCGATGATGATACCTTTATGAAGCAGATGAAACAGGATATCAAGATGAAGGATGTGGAAGCACTCCGGGAGCATTTCCAGAGATTCTGTGAGAAGTATAGACATAAGACAGAGTACTCCCAAATCTATATCAAGTTCCTGTTCTCGAATCTGATGAAGGATATCTACGGAAGCATCGATGAGACTGACGAAGCAGAGTTAAATAAAGACATTGAGAAATTATATATGGCGACAGATTTTCAGGTGTTGACGGAGCTTGTCGAAGAAGCAATCCGGAGACTGGAAACCTGTTTTGCAGGAAAGACACAGATGGCGCATCGGGAAGTAGAACTGGTGAAGCAGTATATTTACCGGAACTATGGAAGCGAGCTTGGAATCGATATGCTGGCGGACATGGTACATCTCGCACCGAGCTATCTAAGTACGGTATTTAAGAAGGAAACCGGACAGAATCTAAGCAAATTCATCAAGGCATACCGGATGGAACAGGCAAAGGATATGTTAGAGAACAGCATGACGAAGATCGTAGATATCAGTGTGGCGTGCGGATATCCGAATGTGTCTTACTTCTGTTCCAGCTTCCGTGAGTTCTTTGGCGTGAGTCCGCAGAAATTCAGAGAGAGCGGAGGACAGGCGGATGCATAAAGAACGAATAGATAAAAGGATAAAAAGAGGGTTCCAGAATCTGCGATTATCCGGCAAGCTGTTGGTCATTTATATACTTGCCGGGTTTCTTCCGATCATGATCACGCTGACGATCACCTACCATGAGATGAAGAAGATCCTGTGGGATCGTGAGACAATGATCCTGGAATCGTATCTGACACAGACGACAGATGCGCTTGATAATGAGTTAGAGATTTATAACAATCTTTCTAATTATATATCCTATAATCAGTCGATCGCGAAGATCTTAAGCTCAGATCAGAGTACATATCAGAATTATGAGCAGGTGGCAAGTGTTATAGATCCCCTGCTTTCTTCTATTATGTATTTTCATGATGATGTAAAGCAGGTAACGATCTACACGGATGCCTGTCAGGTGAAGCACGGCAGTACGATCGCCCCCATTACCACGCTTGAAAATGAAGAGACGAACTATGGAATAGTTGACGATAACCAGATCCACTGGATCGTGAATGCGAAGGATAAGACTGCGTATTCGTTAAACCGCATGGCCATGCTGGAGCAGAAAAAGGCGAAGGGTCTGCTCTATGTAGGGGTGGATTATGACAGCGTATTCCAGCCGTTTAATAACGAAACGGTATTTGATAATTATGGCGTTGTGATAGAGGATGCAGAAGGTAACTGCATCTTTAAAAAGAGTGTATTTACAGAAGAAAAACAGCCGTATGAATTATCAGAGGAACAGTTCTTTGCAACAGTAGGGCAGAAGGATTCCGGTTATCAGTTTATTAAGCGGGAGTCGAAGGCATCCGGCTGGAAGATCTGGATCTATAAGCCGGATCGACTGATCATTTCTTCGATTCAGCCAATCTTAATAATTGCTGCAGCAGCAATCCTGGTCAGTCTGATCGCAGCAGTCGCATGTATCCGTATAATTTCCGAGTTCATAACGAAACGTATCAGTAAGCTTCAGAAGAAAATGCGTAATCTGGAAACCGGGAATCTTGGTATGGAGATTGAGAATGACAGTACGGATGAGATCGGTGATCTGATCAATGGTTATAACAGTATGACGAAGCGTCTGGATGCAACGATCAATGAAGTATACCGAAGCAAGATCAAAGAAAAGGAATATGAGATGCGGGCGTTGCAGGCGCAGATCAATCCGCATTTCCTGTATAATTCCCTGTCTATCATTAACTGGAAAGCATTAGAGGCAGACCAGGAGGATATCAGTCGTATCACGTTGTCGTTGTCCACCTTTTACCGGACAGCGTTAAATAAGGGAAAGAATATCCTGCTTGTCCGGGATGAGATCGCGAACATCAAAGCATATCTGGATATCCAGCTTACGATGCACGATGACAGTTTCGATGTTATCTATGATATCGATGATTCCATTTTAAAATATGAAACACTGAACCTGATCTTACAGCCGATCCTCGAGAATGCGATCCATCATGGCATAGATCTGAAACAGGATGGCAGAGGAGAGATTCGGATCAGTGGAAAAGAGGACGATAAAGATATCCGGTTTGCGGTATCCGATAATGGTGTCGGTATGACCAAAGAACAGGCGGAGTTGATACTGACTGCCGATTCGAAGGGCTATGGTGTGCGAAATGTCAATGAACGTATCAAACTGTATTATGGCGCGGAATATGCGGTTTGTATCGACAGTGAAGTTGGCAGGGGAACGACTGTCACGATCCATTTTCCAAAAGAACTGCATGTAGAAATCAAACATTCATAAAAAACCAACATGTTTCTGAAATTATTGATATATACGGTGAAACGGTTCCTTTTTATAATAATGTCATAAGGTAAAGGTACTGCAAAAGTATTAAAAAACAAAAAAACATGACTTATTTAAAGGAGGAACGGTTATGAAGTTTAGAAAGTATGCAGCGATTGCACTGGCAGGAGCTATGTGCATGTCATTACTCGCAGGATGTGGAGATAAGAAGGATGATACATCTAAGGATTCCACAACAGCATCAAATGCAGAGGCAACATCAGGAGAGAGTACTGATGCATCTGCAGAAGAAGAAAACATTAAAGCAACAATTACAGTATGGGGACCTGCCGAGGATCAGTCACCGGATTATGGTGAATGGCTTCAGGGAAGATGTGAAGCATTTAATAAGGAACATCCAAATTGGGATCTTTCATTTGAATATGGTACATGTAGCGAGGCAGATGCAGGAAAGACCGTAACACAGGATGTATCCGCATCAGCAGATGTATATATGTTCGCAAACGACCAGTTACAGACACTGATCGATGCAAATGCAATCTCGGAGTTAGGCGGAAGCACAGCAGACTATGTAAAGTCAACAAACTCACAGGCAGTTGTGGATTCTATCACAGTAGATGGCGGAATCTATGGTGTTCCGTTTACAACAAATACATGGTTTTTATACTATAACAAGAAAGTATATTCAGACAGCGATGTAAAGAGCCTTGATACAATGCTTGAAAAAGGAAAAGTTGCTTTTCCTCTTACAAACAGCTGGTATGATGCAGCATTTTATCTTGCAAACGGATGTACATTATTCGGTGATGGTACAGATAATGACGCAGGAATCAACTTTGGCGGAGATAATGGAAAGGCTGTTACAGATTACCTTGTAGATCTTGTAGCAAATAAGAATTTTGTAAATGATGAATCCGGTGTCGGTATTTCCGGTATGACAGATGGATCTATCGCAGCTATGTTTTCCGGTTCATGGGATTATAAGGCATTACATGATGCACTTGGTGATGATCTTGGAATCGCAGCTATGCCTACAGCCAAGATCGGCGGATCTGACAAGCAGTTACTTTCATTTGCCGGTTCAAAGGCAATCGGTGTAAATCCAAACTGTGAATATCCACAGGTAGCAGTAGCACTTGCCCTGTACCTTGGTAACGAAGAATCACAGCAGTCACATTATGAAGCAAGAAGCATTGTTCCTTGTAACACAAATCTTTTAGAGAGTGATACGGTAAAGAATGATGCATTAGTAACAGCTCAGAACGATACCTTCAACAAGACATCTATGATCCAGCCATTTGTACCTAAGATGAGTAACTTCTGGACACCGGCAGAGAATTTTGGTAAGGCACTCTTAAACGGTGAAGTTACACATGATAATGCTGCTGAGCAGACAGAAGCATTCAATACATCATTGAACACAGATGTAGCAGAGTAAAAATAAACAGATCATAAGATAGAGTGTTCCATTTCCACAGGGGTGGTGGAACACTTTATTTTATGAAAGAGACGTAAAAACGCAACATTTACTTTGAGACGGAGGTGTCAGGATGGCTGAAGCGACAGTAAGCAAAAAGAAAAAAATAAGACGAAGTGATTATCAATATACTGTTTTCAAGGCCATGAGAAATGGTGATTGGATCACCAGATTATCGTTCCTGATCATGGGATTCGGAAACATTGTCAGAAAACAGTTTGTAAAAGGTTTATCATTTCTGGTACTTGAAAGCATATTTATTTATTTCATGATAAAAAACGGTGCATCCCTTCTGACCGATTTCTTCCATCTGGGAGGAGCAGAACAGGAGAAGGTGTGGAATGATGCAAAAGGCATATTTGAATATACACAGGGTGATAATTCCCTTTTGATGTTATTATATGGAGTAGCCACGGTATTTATCATATTTGCATTTGTATGCCTCTGGGTAGTCAGTGTCGAGAGCGCATATCGTGCACAGTGCCTGCATGATGCAGGGAAGAAAGTTCCGGGATTTACAGATGATATTAAGAGTTTATTTGATAAAAACCTTCATATGTTTCTGCTTCCACTTCCGGTACTCGGGATTGTTGTCTTTACGATCCTGCCGCTCGTATTCATGATCTGTATGGCATTTACAAATTACAGTAAGATGGATTCCCATACGGTATTGTTTAACTGGGTAGGACTGAAAAACTTTGCCAAGATTTTGAATTTTAATGACGCAGTCGGAAGTACATTCTGGTCCGTTCTCGGATGGACGCTGGTATGGGCGGTTGCTGCGACATTTACCAACTATATCTTCGGTATGATCCTTGCAATGGTCATCAATCGAAAGGGAACAAGATGTAAGAGTGTGTGGAGGTCGATCTTCATGTTATCCGCAGCCGTTCCACAGTTTGTATCCCTGCTTTTGATGCGTACGATCTTCAGTCAGAATGGTATCGTAAATACCTTATTACTGAATCATCATATCATCGACAATGCAATTCCGTTCTGGAGCAATGCAACCATTGCCCGTATCATGGTTATCGTGATCAATATCTGGATCGGTATTCCGTTTACCATTATGCAGGTGACCGGTATCTTACAAAGTATACCGGAAGATATCTATGAGGCCGCAAAAGTGGATGGAGCCGGACCGGTGAAGATCTTCTTTAAGATCACACTTCCATATATGTTATTTGTAACAGCTCCGTATCTGATCACGACTTTTGCAGGTAATATTAATAACTTTAATGTAATCTATCTTCTGTCAAACGGAGCACCGATTCCGGTTGGAAAGACAGCAGGAAAGACCGATCTTCTGGTTACCTGGCTCTACAAGCTGACAGTTGATAATCAGTATTATAATCTGGGTGCGGTTATCGGTATCATGACATTTATCGTTCTTGCGATCGTATCTCTGATCACCTATCATAATACAACATCTTATAAAGACGAGGAGGGATTCCAGTAATGACTAAAACAGGTAAGAAAATAAATGGAAAACAGAAGCTTACACCATCGGATATCGTTGTTCATATTATACTGGTAATTCTTTCTGTAATCTGGGTGATCCCGATTCTGTGGATCGTTCTGATCAGCTTCCGTGGAGAAAAAGGACAGTATGTTTCTACATTGCTGCCAAAGGCGTATACTCTTGGCAATTACACAAAGTTATTTACAGATACCGGTATCCTGAATTTTCCGAAGATGTTCATGAATACTTTGATTATTGCGATTTTCTCCTGTATAATATCTACAGTATTTGTATTGGCGATGTCATACTGTATGTCGAGAATGCGTTTCCGACTGAGACGCCCATTTATGAATGTAGCATTGATCCTTGGTATGTTCCCGGGATTCATGGCTATGATCGCAGTTTATTATATCTTAAAGGCGATCGGACTGTCAGAAGGATCCTTGATCCGTGTTGCACTTATCCTGGTTTATTCCGGTGGTGCAGGCTTACAGTTCTATATTGCAAAAGGCTTCTTTGATACGATTCCGAAGTCGATCGAGGAAGCAGCTTATCTGGACGGAGCAACCAGATGGCAGTCGTTTACTAAGATCATTATTCCGTTAAGCCGTCCGATCATTGTATATACGGTTCTGAATTCCTTCCTTGCTCCTTGGATTGATTTCGTATTTGCAAAGGTTATCTGCCGTGCAAATAAGAATTACTATACCGTATCTATCGGACTTTGGAATATGTTAGAGAAAGAATATGTGTATCCGTGGTTCAATTCCTTTGCAGCCGGTGCGGTGCTGATCTCAGTTCCGATCATCATTCTGTTCATGTTTATGCAGAAGTGTTATCGTGAGAGCTTCTCCGGTGGTGTAAAAGGTTAAGGGATCATATGATTATTTGCTTATAGTTTGGTTGAAACAGAGGAATGTATATGATTACAGGTTCGTATTTAAAAAAGATTATTTCATGTGTGCTGATTATAAATTTATTGATCTTATGTGGATGCGGTGATTCCGGGGCTACCCCCTCCACCCGGGAGAATGCAGAGACAAAAGAAGAATATGAAGCTGCGTTATATACAGCCCGCACGACACCTTACGGAAAATATCCGGAACAGCTTACCTACACACTGGGTAAGCTGTCCGGAGCAAATAATTCCAATCTCCCGGATGGCGAGACGTATGAAAATAATGCTTATACAAGGCTGTTGAATGAAAGGCTAAATGTTCAAAATCAGGATGTGTTTGAGGCTATGGATGAGCAATATACCGATAGTGTGACCATGGTGATCGCACAGAATGATCTTCCGGATGTGATGATCGTGGAGGATCTGGATGAGCTTCAGTATCTGGTGGATAATGATATGATCGCAGATCTGACAGACAGCTATAATAACTGTATGAGCGATACGATCAAGAATATATATGGAAGCTATGGTCGGGATATCCTTGATGTTGTAACCTTTGGCGGGAAGATCATGGCGATACCGGAAACGAATATCTCAGACGGACCGAATCTGATCTGGCTTCGTAAGGATTGGATGGATGCACTTGGGCTGTCCGCACCGAGAACACTCTCGGATGTAGAAGAGATCATAAGACAATTTAAAGAAAAAGATCCCGGACATAATGGGGCAGGAAATACCGTAGGGCTTGTATGTGATACCAGTCTCTGCGGCGGTTGTGGTTATAGCAGCGAATACACATTAGATATTATATTTGCTGCATATGGTGCATTTCCGAAACAGTGGATTTATGATGAGGACGGCAATGTTGTCTATGGTTCGGTTCAGCCGGAGGCGAAAGAGGCACTTGCCCATATCCATGAGTTGTATAAAGAGGGAATTCTGGATCAGGATTTTCTGATGCGAACGAGCAGTAACCTGATCGAGCTGATTGTGGATGGTCAATGCGGTTCTTTCTTTGGTCCCTGGTGGGCACCGAATAACCCGCTGATGCAGGCAGTGGAACAGAATAAAGATGCCGAGTGGCAGCCTTATCTGATCGCAACAGAGAAATCCGGACTTACCAGTTATCATACACAGAATCCTTCCGGTAAGTATATTGTAGTGCGTAAGGGTTATGAATATCCGGAGATTGCATGTAAGATTGTTAGTGTATTATTTGACTATTTGCGGTATAATGACAGAGACAATCAGGAGATTGTCGATTATTATAAAGAAAATGTAGACCCTACCGCCAGACCGTTTGCGATCAATGTAGATTACAACAATGCTTTACAGATCTGCTATGGAGAACTGAATCATGTATTTGCGGGGGACAAATCCGCAGATGATCTGAACGTACTGGAATATTCCTATTATGAGGCATGCGAATCCTATCTGAAGGATGCGGAGAATGCCAGTGCGGAAGATTGGGCGGCGTATACTTCCCGTATCACAGCCTGTAAGATCTTAAACGATGGAAGGACGAACAAAGTAGAGTCGTTATATTTTGGAGAAACGGAAACGATGGTTACAGACTGGTGGAGCCTTGAGAATCTGGAAAGTGACACCTATCTGAAGATTGTAACCGGTGAGAGTTCACTCGATGAATTTGACCGTTTTGTCGAGAACTGGTATCAGAATGGCGGTGAAACGATCACAAAAGAGGTACGGGCTGAGATAGAATAAGAAGTTTCCGATGTTTTTATACGGAGGCATATTAAGATGACAGAAAGAGAAAAAATGATAGCAGGATCCGTTTATGATCCATCTGATGATGAATTAATACGATTAAGACAGAATGCGCATCGGTTGAGTAAAGAGTATAATGACTGCTTTGAGACAGATGAGAAACGCGAGAAGATCCTGGCAGAGCTGATTCCGAATAAGGGTAAGAATGTATATCTTCAGGGACCGGTTCAGTTCGATTACGGCTGCTTTACCGAGATAGGCGAGAACAGTTATGCGAACTTTAATTTTACCTGTCTGGACTGTGCACCTGTTAAGATCGGCTGCAATGTATTTATGGGACCGAATGTTTCTCTGCTGACACCGATGCATCCGTTTCGTTTTCAGGAGCGTAACATTTATAAGAGGGAAGACGGCGTGTATACAGACCGGGAATATGCGAAGCCGATCACGATCGGAGATAACTGTTGGCTGGCAGGAAATGTAACAGTATGTGGCGGTGTAACGATCGGCAGCGGTTCTGTGATCGGAGCCGGAAGCGTTGTTACGAGAGATATCCCATCGGGAGTACTGGCTGCCGGAAATCCATGCAGAGTCATTCGCGAGATCACGGAGGAAGACCGTTTAAAGTAGAATTATATTGTTGAGAAAATGAAATGGGAGTCTGTCAATGAAAAAGTTGACAGGCTCTTTTTGAATCATTAAACTGAAAGAAAAGTAATTTTGCAAAGGAGTATGAAACATGAAAATAGGTATTTTAGGATATGGAAATCTTGGACGGGGTGTTGAGTGTGCGATCAAGCAGAATCCGGATATGGAGCTAGCAGCGGTATTTACCAGACGTGCACCGGAGACAGTATCGATATTAACAGAGGGAGTCGCTGTTTGTTCTGTAAATGATGTGGAGCAGTGGAAGGATAAGATCGATGTCATGATCCTCTGCGGCGGCAGTGCTACCGATCTGCCGGAGCAGACACCAAAGTATGCAGAGATGTTCAATGTTATAGACAGCTTCGATACACATGCAAGAATTCCGGAGCATTTTGCAAATGTAGATGCTGCCGCAAAGAAGAATGGTCATGTCGGCATCATCTCAGTAGGCTGGGATCCGGGTATGTTCTCTTTAAACCGTATGTATGCAAATGCGATCTTACCGGAAGGCCGTGATTATACATTCTGGGGAAAAGGTGTCAGCCAGGGACATTCCGATGCGATCCGTCGTGTAGAGGGTGTTAAGGATGGCAAGCAGTACACGATCCCTGTAGAAGCAGCACTGGAAGCAGTCAGAAATGGTGAGAATCCAGAACTTACAACCAGACAAAAGCACACAAGAGAGTGCTTTGTTGTATTAGAGGACGGTGCCGATCCTGTAAAAGTTGAAGAAACGATCAAGAACATGCCAAACTATTTTGCCGATTATGATACAACGGTTCACTTTATCAGTGAAGAAGAATTAAAGGCAAACCACAGTGGAATTCCTCATGGTGGATTTGTGATCCGTTCCGGTAAGACCGGCTGGAATCTGGAAAATAATCATGTGATCGAATACAGCCTGAAGCTGGATTCCAACCCGGAATTCACATCCTGTGTCATCGTGGCTTATGCAAGAGCAGCATACCGTCTGTACAAAGAAGGACAGAGCGGATGTAAGACCGTGTTCGATATAGCACCGGCGTACTTGAGCGCAAAAGACGGAGCAGAACTCCGTAAGAGCTTGTTGTAATAAGGAGGATTTTAAGATGAGCGTTGTTTTGGATGAGATGAAGACAAGAAGAAGTATCCGGAAGTTCAAACCGGATATGGTTCCGGCGGATGTTCTGGATCAGATCATTGAAGCAGGAACATTTGCTGCAAACGGCAGAGGCTTGCAGTCTCCGATCATTATTGCGGTAACAAATAAAGAGATGCGGGATAAGATTATGGAGATGAACCGTATGATCGGTGGCTGGGAGGAAGGCTTTGATCCATTTTACGGAGCACCTGTTATATTGATCGTACTGGCAGATGCATCCTGTCCGACTGCTGTCTATGACGGAAGCCTGACGATGGGAAATCTGATGCTTGCCGCACATGATCTTGGAATCGGAAGCTGCTGGATTCATCGTGCAAAAGAAGAATTCGAAAGCGAAGAAGGAAAGCAGATCCTTGAAGGCCTTGGAATTACCGGCAACTATATCGGTGTCGGACATTGCGCACTTGGATTTACGGATGGAGCGTATCCTGATGTTATTCCAAGAAAGGATAACAGAGTATACTATATTCGCTAAGCAGTTATTGACATTCTGAAAAAATATGGTAGAATACCAACGAAAACGAATGAAGTGGATTTTTCCGGATAATAAATAAGTCATCTTTTCGCCACACAGCTATAAGTGAAACCATTTATAACTGTGTGGCGTTTTTATGTAGAGAGGGAGAAATGTATGAACGAAGAATTTATGAAAGAACGACCGGTGCTGCCGCTGCTTTTGTCAATGGCACTTCCGATGATATTATCGATGTTGGTCAATTCTCTGTACAACATTGTGGACAGCTTTTTTGTAGCGAAGATCAGCGAGGATGCGATGACAGCTCTGTCGCTTGTCTTTCCGATCCAGAATTTTGTAAATGCGGTAGCCATCGGTTTTGGCGTGGGAATCAATGCGGTGATCGCGTTCTATCTCGGCGCAAAGGAACCGGACAAGGCAAATGCAGCAGCGTCAAAGGGTACTCTTCTTTCTGTTGTTCATGGTGTGATCATGACAGTAGTCTGTATCCTGATCATGCCGGGATTTCTGCGGATGTTCACATCGAATGAGACAGTTGTTCAGATGGGAATTCAGTATTCGATGATCGTATTTGCATTTTCTGTTATTATTTCCATTGATCTGTCATTTGAGAAGATCTATCAGGCAGTTGGAAGAATGGTTGTTACAATGGTCGGACTTGGCGGTGGATGCCTGATGAACATTGTATTAGATCCCCTATTGATCTTCGGTATCGGACCATTTCCGAAAATGGGAATCCGGGGTGCTGCACTTGCAACCGGACTTGGACAGGTGTTTACCCTGTTGATCTATCTGTTTGTCTATGTGTTCCGTCCAATATCCGTAAAGATTGGCAGACGATATCTGCATACGGAGGATCGTTTGACAGGGAAGTTGTATGCGATTGGTATTCCGGCTATTCTTAATATGGCACTTCCGTCCCTGCTTACGACTGCACTGAATGCGATATTAAGCACCTATTCACAGATCTATGTTGTGATCCTTGGAATCTATTATAAATTGCAGACATTTTTATATCTTCCTGCAAACGGCATGATCCAGGGTATGCGTCCGGTAATTAGCTATAATTACGGAGCGGGAGAGTATAAGCGTGTCCGCAGCATTTATAATATTACACTTACGATCATTGGTCTGATCATGGTATTTGGAACAGTGATCTGTCTGATCTTCCCGGCTAAATTGATCGGAATGTTCTCGGATAATCAGGTAACGATCACGGAGGGCGTGACGGCACTTCGGATCATCTGTGCCGGATTTATTGTTTCTTCGGTATCCGTGACTTCATCCGGTGCATTAGAGGGACTTGGCAAGGGTACGCCATCATTGATGATCTCCCTGCTTCGCTATGTGGTTGTCATCATTCCGGCTGCATTTGTACTCAGTCGTATCTTTGGTGTTGTCGGTGTCTGGAATGCGTTCTGGGTAGCAGAACTGATAACAGCAGTTGCCGCACTTTTCATTTACCGACAGGCAGTTAAGAGAAAAAGTTAAGATTTCATAGATTGCACAGTTGCATGAAAAAGAAGATAATAAAAGAAGAAAGAAGGATTTATATGTGGTTTGTATTTGCATTGTTGTCGTCTGTATTTGCGGCATTGACATCAATTCTTGCAAAGGTAGGTATTGACGGAGTAAATTCGAATCTTGCAACAGCGATCCGAACAGCAGTTGTGCTTGTGATGTCATGGGGTATGGTGTTTCTGACACATACACAGTCCGGAATCAGCGCGATTGGGAAGAAAAGCTGGCTGTTTCTGATCCTATCAGGACTTGCAACCGGAGCATCGTGGTTGTGCTATTATAAAGCACTTCAGATGGGAAATGCATCCAAGGTAGTACCGATCGATAAATTGAGTGTTGTTATTACATTGATTCTTGCATTTGTATTCCTGCACGAAGAATTCACGATGAAGTCGATCATTGGTTGTGTACTGATCGGACTCGGAACTTTGTTGATGGTGTTATAAGTAGACTAAGATAAGAGCGCAGACGGCACAGATAAGGTGTATATTTTAGTAGAAGTCCGGATATGGCAGAAATGCTGTATCTGGATTTTTTTATGGATAAACTTGTTTTCCGTTCGGATATCCATTACAATCAAACTTGGAGAGACGGAGGCAATATACAAAGCTAAAATATGCATGATATTCTGTTCTATCGGGAAAGGAGATGGGACATGGATAACGAAATTGTATATTCCTCCAAGGCTACTGATCAGAAAGCACAGTA
>ENA-OPCN01000126-OPCN01000126.1-human-gut-metagenome-genome-assembly--contig:-NODE-126-length-74410-cov-5.751463_pt1 | contig 74410 bp, 73 predicted proteins | sample MGYA00241567_ERZ501485 | MGnify/ENA primary metagenome ERZ501485 (study PRJEB25962, sample SAMEA2042579) | human gut metagenome | biome: human gut; feature: human-associated habitat; material: faeces...
CAATGCATGAACGCATATGATATACTGTTTTCATCATAAAAAACCTTATCTAAATACAGTTCATCACTCTCTGCCTTAACTTTCATAAGACAGTAGAGAACCACTGTACTAATAATGATTACGAACCAAATTAACACTTTGCCCATTCGACCTGAAACTTTTATCTTTTCGGCAAGCTGTTCCTGTGTAATATCCTTTTCTTTCCTAAGTTCTTTTAAGAAACGTCCAATCTTTTTCTGATCCATACTGTTTCCTCCTTTCATTGACAGAGTAATATTATTCTACTAAACATAACACGACACAAAGCGAGAAAATGCCGTATTTACGCTATTGGACAAACCTGTCTAGTATTATTTATATTGGCTTTAGCCCTAAAAACTTCGATTGATCTAAGTATTCTCAGTTACACCTTCTTGCCCTTCGGACAAGAAGTATCCCTCGCTCAAAGAGCTCGGTCAATACCGATTTTCCCATACATATACTGCCTTTATAGTATAAGAACTGTTATCATGTCTTTTTAAGCACTAAATTTTTAATCCTTCTCTTAAAGTAACCCCATACTTATCCAAAAGAAGTAGATCACTGCAGCCCTCTATCTTTTCAATAAATTCCCTCTCATGTGCTTTTCTGTTACGATACTCTGCCACTTCCATTAACTTACGCTGTTCCCAAACAATAGTGTATATATTATTGCACAAGCTGGTACATTCCTCTAATTTCTTCCAATATCTGTTCTTTATTTCTTTCAACTAAGCCTAATTGTTTAACATCAACATTTTCTGTAAGCATACATTTGACAAATTCTTGAATATCATCATAAACACCTTTAGATACATTGATTTTATCGGAAGGATCAATTAATTCGGTTAAACGAAACACATCATTCTTGTGCTTTTTAATATTTTTGCCATCAACCTGTTCACCAATGGATTTTCTATAAGTTAAATCAATCCACGCTTTAGCTTTAAATGGTATTAGATAAGATGCCTTTAACACAGATACTCCATCAACAACAATTCTTCCTTGTTTTAAAAATTCATAATATTCATCATTCAATAAGATTGCTGATAAACTGGAAATATCATCATCTATCGACAAAGGTGTTAATACAGCATTTTCTGGAAGATTGATTATATCTGATTTTCTTGAAAAAAGTTCAATCATAGATGGATAATCTTTTGAACTTGGATGACTGAATCTATAAAACTGTGGTGTGCCTGTACTTTTATTACAATGTTCATATCCTGCCTGCTTTACATATTCCCAGAATTTTATCCCAAAATTTTTATCTACTGCCTCCACAATTAAAACCAAATCAATATCCTTTGTTGCACGAAAGTCTAATCCATCCTCTGTCATAAGTATGTCACATGCTGTACCTCCAATAATTGTATATTGCTCTTCATTTCCTTTAAACCACTCTTTAAAGCTTTTAATTCCTGTAACCATTTATATTTTTCCCCATAATTTTTCCAACATCTCATCTACTGCTGCTTCAACTCGCTCATCTGCATCATCTCTCAATGACAATGCTAGAGAAAGTTCATCTACCTTATCTTCTTTTGATAATAAATGTGGATTATATCTCCACATTTCAACTGCCATTTGATTTTCTGAATCAAGTAAATTATTTGTCATAACATCCTTCCAACGCGAAATACTATCTATTGCAAAACATTTGATTTGTGGAACATTTAGCATTGTATAATGAGCTAATGCGAAATATCCGCTTTCTAACAATTCAGAAGTCACACAAGTTTTAGGTATATATACAGTTTTTTTTACTGGATTAAGTAATTTCTGCTGAGTTCTCTCAAATAACTCTTTGGGTGAGCTATCAGAATGTATAATTTTCTGCTTACCTGTTTTCATAGTCTGTATTAATCCTAATTTTTCAAGCTGACGAGAAGCCCTTGAAATAGATGTAGGTGTGAATCCAAGTTCTTTTGCTACCTGACTCGTTGTTATTTCAACAGTCCCATTATATATAAAGTACAACAACAGAACCTGAGCTGAAGGAAGTATTTCCTCATTAGGAAATGTTTCTGCATTGCAACGTTCCTGTAAATATAACGCCATAAAAGGCAGATATATCTGTTTATTATTTACAACAAATGGAATCTTCTCCCGAAGCAAATATTCCTTCTGACGATATGTGATTTCGTCCAGAATCATAACAACAGGTAAATTTACTATGCTTTTTATCTTTGAAATATGTTTTTTTAACGTTTCAATCTGCTCTAGTTCCGTTTTAGGATATATAAAAACAGCTTTTTGTCTATCCAATAGTACATTACGCAGAACATATCTTGTTCCAATAAAATTGGGTATATGTTTAATGTCATCATTTATATAGGTCAGTTTCAATCCTAGAACTTTTTGGAGATATTCCATATATATGCCTCCATTCATAACTTATTTTATGTATTATAACTCAAATAAAGTTATAATACAATATTTGAGTTATAATTTTAAATGTTTAAAAAAATTATTACTGATATTGGGAATTTTACAATATAGATGTGAACAGCGTAAGGTTTTAGATTTCATTATTGAACCAGTAACAGATGATAAACCACAGAAAGATTCAATATATGGTCGCCATTAGCTGCAATGAGATGTTCTTCTTTATCGTCAAAGCAAACACCATCCATGTACATTCCGGATACATAGATTCTCTCAAAACATATATTTCGATGATTTTTCTTCTCTATGCGGCCTTTAAATTCAAGTCCACAGTTTCTATATACCATTTCAAAATAATGCCTGCTCTCTTTTCCGGAATTCTTCATAATCTCAAGATACTCATCATAGGTAAGTTTATCACCACCTACAACCTCATCTTTTGATTCATGACTAAAATCAATGGTTCCCCATTGTGTAATAGCGCATGTGTTACTCCCATAAAACTCCTTCTTAAGTTATTTCCATTCTGACATATACTAGAGTATAACATACTCACATCATTTACTCATTTATTAATATTTTTGTCATATCCTGTAATCTTTTTGATTATTGGCGCAATGACACATAGAATACACATAGCCCCTAAATAAAGTGCCATAACACCTAATACTGAACCTATTTTCACATTTCCTTTATCTATTAGGGACAATATTGAATAAATTATTCCAAATATTACTGCAGATAACAGATACCTAATTAATCGTTTTTCAATTATTCTTTTCACGCTTCTATTCCCCATATTCTTCTTTATTATTTTGCATTGTCAATTTATCTGAAATAAGCTATTTGTCGGTTTATGCCTGTATCTCACCATCAAATATCATATTCCAGCTCATACGGATATCATACATCAGCCTTGTAAGTGCAATACTATCTTCCGGTGTATAAATAGCACTGGCGCTGTTTCCTGATGCTATACATCTGCCTACTTCACGAATCTCATATTCAAATCCATTTATATCAACCGGGCACTCGATTGTTTCAGGTTCTTTACCATCCACCTCAAGTATCAAGGTCTTTGCGTGTTGGAAATCCGGCAAAAATATACTTCCCTTTGTTCCCTCAATTCTGGCATTACGTTTTAATTCCTCTCCTATTGTCTGGACTGATTCTGCAATACATCCATCATTATATGTCAGTTTGAGACAACTGTAATCATCTGTTCCATTCTCATTAATATGTACTTTTGTGGTTTCTACATTCTGCGGATCACACCCTGTAACAATACGCAAAAATCCCAGATTGTAAATTCCTATATCCAACAGAGCACCTCCACCAAGTGCAGAGTTAAATTTACGCTCTTTTCTGGCACCCGTTGCAACAAATCCATACTGACAGGAAATATGTTTAATTTCTCCTATTGTTCCCTGAAGAAGGATATTACGCAGACGATTATACAATGGCAGAAACCATATCCATAATCCCTCCATGATAAAAAGATGCTTATCCTTTGCCAGCCTGTACAACTCCTGTGCCTGTTTCTCATTTATTGTAAATGGCTTTTCACAAAGTACATGCTTACCATGCTCAAGACAAAGTCTGCAATTCTCATAATGCAAACTATTCGGTGTTGCTACATAAACAGCCTCAACATCCGGATCATTTACTAATGCTTCATAAGAATCATAATATCGTGGAATGTCATACTCCCTGGCAAAAGCTTTTGCACTATCCATGTGCCGTGAGCCTACTGCTGCAAGCTGTTCATTTTCCTTACTCATCTGATTTATAGTTGATGCAAATTTTTTTGCTATATTACCTGTAGCCAGAATTCCCCACTTCATATCATTTTCCTCCTAATAACATAATTGCATTTCACATTCATATCTTGTTAATAATTATACACTATTTTACTACACACACCAACACAAAATACAAACTACTAGTTTATAAATCTAGACATCTAACGCGCGCCAAAAAAATTAGTGAGTGGCAAAATCTCTTTTGACATTCACATCATTATATATAATAATTCCAGCTACTATACTCAACATCTACGCAGCTTTCCCTTGCTATCAGCTTCCCCTCCAGTTCAACTTTTGTTACGCTGGTATGCTGTCCTTTTATTCTGTTTATTAACAGATATACTGCAAAGCGTGCCATTTCTTCCTTTAGAAGTGCTACGGTAGTAAGCATAGGCTTCGTAAACTGTGCCTGTTCTATATCGTCACTTGATATAACCGATATATTTATATACTTATTCTTGGACTTTGCCATAGCCTTTAATATACCAACTGCTGTAATATCATTCGCACAATATATTGCTGTTGGTTTATTCTCCATCTGCAATATCTTTTCTCCCACATCATAGCCTGCTGTTTCTGTCTGCCTTGTTTCATATATATACGAAGGATTCGGAACAATATCATGTTTCAACTCTTATTTCTTCACAATCCATAAAATATTATTTTCCCTTCCCGTTTAGAATATATCACTATTTTCTCTTGCGATAATATACAATCAATATAGTAATTATAACTTAAGTATTATTTCATCAATTGCATTTGTACATTCCTTAATTTTTTCAGCATTAACTTTTGCACTTTCCGAGTAAACTGGATAATATCCTTGTTTCATTGAAGATAACAATCTACCTAAATGAGAACATACCACACCCGCAGTATTGAAATCTCTTAATGGTTTCGAATAATACTCAATAAATTTCTCTTTATTATCTATAATTTCTGTTGCTTCAACAAAATATTCTGGATTATCCTTATAAATTTTATATAAAGATGTAGATGTTGCATCTGATAATGTCTTAAACGCTGTAGCACTACCTTTAAATTGAGTTAAACGATTTCCTATTAATAAATGAATCTTTGGTACTTGAATTCCTTGTTCCTGCGCCATTTTTGCATATGTCCAAGATCCATAAATTGGATGTGGGGGATTTGTTCCATGCAACAATGCTACCATTGCCGAAGCTGCTGTCTTAGATGAATCATCTGCATTTATAGGGGTCAATAGTCTTTGCGCTGCTGAAATAGCAATTTGAGTATAAATGCTAAAACTTGGATTTGTATCAATAAAAATCATCCATTCTTTTTCTGAATTTGTAATTTTTACAATAAAATTTTTTATTATTTCTTGAATCCACTTCCATGGTTGAGCCCCTGGCGTTAAAGCTTTTGCAGATGCAGCTTCATTAATTGCCGGAGCCATTGGCTCTAAATTTCCATCTCCACATAATAAATATAAGTTTGTTGGTGTATTTTTATTATACTCTGATACATTTACAACAAATTTATATGGATCTGGCAACTCTGCCCCACGACCATTCGTAATAACAGTACTTAAGTATCCAACAACAGAATGTGGTGTTGCCTCCTTACAAAAATTATTAATATTATCTTCGCCAATTGAACCTCCACCAAGTAACATCATACTTGAATTAGCTTGTGGACATAAATCTATAACTAAAACATTCTGTTCCGGATGAAGTTCTGCATATCTCATAGATAAATGAAATGTAATGGTACTTTTCCCTACACCTCCCTTATTATTCCATAAAGCTTAACTATGAATTAAACTCATATAAATTTCTCCTTTTTTACTCTTTCTTTATATTTCAAATTTATGTCATTTATTTATACAAAATTTTCATTTAAACTCATATTTTACTACACTTCTACATTATCTTTTATCTCATCACAATATCTATCAGCTATATATTCTGCCGACTCTGCCCACAATCCATTTTCCGTTTCCTGCAATGTCTTGTATGTTTCAGACTTATAAAATCTTAACGCCGCTTCCTCAAAACTTATGTTAAAATGTTCCTGCAATAATTTTAATACATCTCTGATTTGTATACAGACATTCATTGTAATATCTTTTCCATTAAAACTATATATCATTTCTGACATAAGAATCCCTCCTCACTAAATGCAAATATTGTAATGCTTTTTCTGTGTGAAATGATACTTGATTATTAACTTTATTATATCGTAATCTCTCCACTGCCTCTGATGCTGTTAAAATATTTGCTATATATAACTGAACAGTTTCCATTGTATTATCATCCGCAACAGGTCCAATTACCACATCATACTTATGCTGTAATCCACCTTTACTTCTATTTTCTTTAATAAATTCTAACCATTCCTCACTTAACGTATCAAATCTTTTTACATTTAATACAGAATTTTCTTCAAATAAATATTCATAAATAAAATAATTTTTCTTTTTTTCTCTTAATGAAAGCCTATAGCCCCATTCCTTTGACTGTGATTTCAAAATTGTAGTATAAAAACCTTTTCCAAAGTCTCTTCTATTATGAGATTTATTAAGTTCTATATTTTCAAATTCATAGCAGCTTCCATGATAAACTACTAATTCTTTTGAATTTTCCATTATAATTTTTTCTACATACTGTAATACTTCTTCAAAACTTATTTGATGAAGATATTCATGTTGTATAATCATCTTTTCAAAAACCTGATTTTTATGAAATAATTCAACTACATCATTTCCTGAAATATTATATTTTCTGGCATATGATTCCATCGCCTGAACAGATAACATCTCACAATCTGTCTGCACACTCATCCTTTTATTACTCCCTTTTTATGAAAATGTTCACACTCTTTTTTTATATTTTATTATAAACACATTCTATATAACTACGCAATAAAATTATTTCACCAAAACAAAAAGACAGTTGCATAGCTGATAACTCTATTTTTTCAATCTTGTAACGTGGAAATTGCAACATTCATCCCCCTGCGCCAGCGTTTTGGTGCGGTGTAATTGTCCGCCCTTAAATGTGTTTTTTATATATTCTCTTCTTTCATTCTCACTGGAAACTTCTATATCTGGTGCTCCCATATTTTTCTCCATTTCCGTTCATATTTTTCTTAATAAATTGGGTTCTTTTGCCCACATACTCAATCAAGCATAATAAAAATAATATTTTGACATTGCTTTTATATTACCTTACCTGAATTAGCTCTGTATTCTTCATTTATCTGGCGAAGCTCTTTCTCTCCATTAATATATGGCTCATAAAATGTGTCCACGCTGCCGCCGCCAAGGTTATCACAGCCATTACAGAAATCACACGCACCACCGCACTGATTAAGCCCCTCCTGCACAATACGGATACGTTCCTCTTTTTTTGTATCTTTTATCAATACACTTTTTATTTCCATTTTGAAACCATCCTTTCCTGCTGCAACTCTATTTTTAAGTCATTATTTTAAATTAGCTAATTTATAGCTATCACTTTATTTTTGAAACATTTTTTTAAGTCCTAATTTTATATTTATAATTATAAATGAATAAATCTCAGAAATTATATAATTCATTTTGTCTATGCTACAAAGCCTTACCTTCTATTATTTATTTAAAATTCTCTACGTCACAAAGTTTTATCTTTTGTTACTTATTTAAAATTATTTGCGTCACAAACAAAAAACTTATTGGGATATTTTCTTTATTTACTCATTTATAGTTTACAATATAATTTAAAGGTTTATTATAACACTTGAAATTATATAACCTCCAGACTATTGTCACCATTTTCCAGACCAAGTATTCCCCTAATAGAATTCTCCACCATATCAGACACCGCCTGCTCAGTATAAAATGCCATATGAGGTGAGAGTATCACATTTGGAAAGCTCTTTAAAATTGCCATATTATCATTGTCAAGCTTCTGCGTTTCCTTATTGAGATAATACAATCCAGCTTCACCCTCAAAAGTATCAAGCGCAGCAAATCCGACCTTTCCACTCTTTAATGATGCTATAAGTGCTTGCGTATCTACTATAGGTCCTCTTGCTGTGTTAACTATTATAACTCCATCTTTCATTTTCTCAAATGCTGTTTCATCAATAAGATGTGTATTTTCAGCATTTCCCGGAACGTGCAATGTTATAATGTCCGAATTTTTCAAAAGTTCATCTAAACTTACATACTCTGCATACTTCTTTACTTCTTCATCCTCATAACAGGAATATGCCAATATACGGCATCCAAAGCCAGATAAATGCTTAACAACCGTCTTACCTATATTACCTGTTCCTATTACACCAACTGTTGACGTTGATAATTCTTTTCCAACTTTACCTTTTAATGAGTAGTCTTGACAATCCGCCTTTTTCATTATCCAAGGCATATTGCGGCACGCCATAAGCATTAACATAATTGTGTAATTAGCAACACTGTTTGGCGAATATACTACGTGGGCAGCTTTCATACCAATTGAATGTGCATACTCAATATCAATATGCTCATAGCCTATGCTTCTCGTTGATATATACTTAACGCCCTCATTATGAAGTGCATCAAGTATTTCCGGATACATTGGATTGGTTATAATTGATATCGCATCATATCCTTTCGCCAGTCCGATATTATCCATTGACGGATAATCTGATGTAAATGCATACTCAAATGAATACTGCTTTGCAAATTTTTCAACATATTTCTGCTCGTCATATTCTCTAAGGGCATAAAAAAATATTTTCATAATAATCCTCTTTTCTGCGTATATTTTTTTGCATATCAAGTTTGTGGCAAGTGCGCTCATACACAAACTTTGCGTGTAAAAAATCTATTTTCACACTGCTGCACTTTTGTTTCTGCCTGCAAATGATTTTATTTTTAATCCTTTGTTTTTAACTATTAATAATAAGTTCTTAGTTCATAATTTTTAAGTATTAACCATTAATTTAATACTTAATTTTCAATTTTTAGTCTAATACTTAACACATTTTTTAGTATAGCACTATTTATTCTAGTATGCAATATATTGCATTTTTTAATCTTTTATTATTCTTTTACTTTCTGCCTCATATACTATCCACTATTAAATATCGTAAAATTTATAATAAACAGTATATAACAGTTGACAACTGTTGTATACTGTTATATACTGTTTATTGTAAAGGAGAACCATAATATGCATATTATTTTAAATCACTCTTCAATGATTCCAATATATGAACAGCTAATGGAACAGATTAAAACTGGAATAATTAACTCTGATATAAAAGAGAATGAAGCACTTCCATCTGTAAGGACGCTTGCAGGTGAGCTTCGCATAAGCGCCCTTACTGTTAAAAAAGCCTATGATGGGCTTGAAGCAGACGGATTTGTAACAACAGTTCACGGAAAAGGAACATATGTAACAGCTACTGATAAACAGGTAGCTATTGAAGCAAGACGAAAGGCAGTAGAAGATGATTTCATAAAAGTAATTGATAAAGCTAAGTCAATAGGTATGAATGATACTGAAATAATTGAAATTGTTAATCTGCTGATAGGTAATAATTAAATGATTACATTTGAAAATGTCAAAAAAGCTTATAAAAATTATAATTTTGATATTCCATTTATGAATATTCCACAAGGTGTAATTACAGGACTTGTAGGTAAAAACGGAGCTGGTAAAAGCACAGCTATAGGATTAATAACAGGACTTATAAAACCTGACAGCGGTACTGTAAAAACCTTTGGAATTCCAGCAGAAAAACTGACTCCTTCAGATAAGTTAAATCTTGGAGTTTTCTTAGATAATTCGTGATTTAGTACACAGTTAAACGTGTCAGATATTGAACATATATTAAAACATATGTATCCGGAATTTGAAAGAGAATATTTCAATAAAAAATGTATTGAACTCAACATTCCTAAAAATAAAAAAATTGCAGAATTTTCATCGGGAATGAAAGTAAAACTTAAAATTCTTGTTGCAATAACACATAAAGCCAGACTTCTTATATTAGATGAACCAACAACCGGACTTGATGTAGAAGCCAGAAATGAAGTTTTAGATATGTTGCGGCAATATGTTTCATTTGATGATACACGCTCGATATTAATCACATCCCATATATCATCTGATTTGGAAAATTTATGTGATGATATTTACCTTATCCATAATGGCAGGATTATATTACATGAGGATACCGATGCAATAGTAGAACAATATGGTGTACTTAAAGTAAATGAGGAGCAGTTTAGAGAGCTGGATAAAAGTTACATTTTAAATAGCCTGAAAGAAAATTATGGCTATGCATGTTTTGTAAAAAGCAAAGCATTTTATAAAGAAAATTATCCCGGAATTGTTGTCGAAAATGGCGGTATAGACGAATTAATTCTTATGATGACTGGAGGTTATAAATAATGGCAGGATTATTTGAAAAAGATATAAGAATATTAATGCAAAGAAAGAAAGCTCTTTTACTATTCCTTGCACTATCTGTATTTATTGGATATTCACAGGATGGTACATTTATTCTGTCATATCTACCTATGCTTATGATAATTGTTATGATAGGAACCATATCATATGATGAATATGATAACGGCTACCGTTTTTTAATGACTCTTCCTATTGACTCGAAAGTATATGTGAGTGAAAAATATATATTCTGTATAGCTGGAACTCTTGTTTCATGTATAGCTGCTACTTTGATATATCTGACATCACAGGCATTAAAAGGTATAAATGTTAATATTGAATCAAACATATCTGACATTCTTGCAGCACCACTGATAATGCTTTTATTTGTAGCTATAATACTTCCATTACAAATAAAATATGGAGCTGAAAAAAGCCGTGTAACATTGTTAGTTGTCGTTGGAATAATTGCTGCATTAATTTTTGTATTAAAAAAAATCGTCAACTTTGAAACTCTAATGAATATACTTCATTATTTTGACCAGATAGCTGATTGGATTATTATATTAATAGGGATTATGTCTGTATTAATTGCGCTTTTAGTATCGTATTTAATAAGTTACAATATTATGAAAAATAAAGAATTCTAGATTGAATTGTAAATTAACATAGAACTTACTTTTCGCATTTAATTATATATAATGATATCAGGGTCAAAAGCCCCCAGCTATGATACCTATGGATTGTTCCGTACTACGCACTCCCACGTCTACGCTCCGCTTCGGTTCGTGATAAACATGCGCCACTGGCACATAGCACCCTGATATCATTATATTTCTGAAACTTTAAAATGCCAGCTCATCCATCGGAATTCTATCTTCCTCACGCACTTCGCGAAGTACTCTGCAAGGATTACCAACAGCTACCACATTGGCAGGAATACTCTTTGTGACAACACTTCCTGCACCTATCACACTTCCCTCACCAATAGTAACGCCGCCACATATTACAGAATTGGAACCAATCCACACATCTTTTTCAATCGTAACCGGCTTTGATGTACTAATTCCTTTTGACCTCTGTTCAGGGTCAATCGAATGTCCGGCACATGCAATACCTTTTCCCTGATAGTCGGGATGAACAATTACATAATGTATCTGGGCAAGCATTGCTGTATCATCAAGAACCCTTATAAGCCCGACCAGCCTTTCGCCATCCCATACAGTAAGCACTGTAGATGAATTCATAAGTGCCCTATATAAACGCTCTGGATAGTTACCTGAAACCCAGTTTATAGATAAAAATAACTCCTGTACCTGTTCCTTTGTAAACTTCTTTTCCTCTGTGTATGTGTACATAATAATCCTCATTTCTGCGCACGTTTTTTCGCATATCAGCCTTGTGTCAAGTGCGCCAAGACACAACTCCTGTGTATAAAAAAATTTATTTTTACTATATCCTTACCTGTGATAATCACATTTCTGGCACTGTGTCATTTGATTTTCCGTATCTTCCTTATAAAAAATGTCTGACCACTGACAGATACTCTGTAAAATAGGCACAACAGAACGTCCTTTTTCTGTCAGGGAATATTCAACCCGCGGTGGAATTTCATCATAAGATTTTCTGTCAATAATTCCAGCTTCTATCAAATCTTTTAATGTTGCCGCTAAAACTGAATCCGTAATATTATACATTTCCTTGCGTATTTCACTATAGCGAAGTCTTTCATTAGCAGATAAAACACATATAGTGCGCGACTTCCACTTACCACCAAATAACATCAGTCCATATTCAAGAGGACACCGTATATCATCATCTAATTTCTTCTTATATTTAGCCATAAAAATACCCTCAAGCAATAATTATAATAAGTGTTCCAGCTAAGTAAAATATAATTCAGTCTGCATTTCTTATTGCATTTGTGATTCTGAATGGGATATTTACTTTACTTATTAATACATCTATGTTATAATACTTCAAATTTGAACTATTCATTTTTGTAGTTTTTAGTGTAAATGCTATAAAGGTTGCCTGTTTAATGTTAATACTACGAGAACCAACTATTCTATGAAACCTTAATATTAATACTATGACAACTGGTTATCTTATGAAATCTTAATATTACTATAAGGAGGACCAATAATCATATGAACTCAGGAATTGAATTCGCGCAGAAAATCAACCTTGCATATAATTCTGTATGCAAGCCGTTTTTACACAAGATTAATCTTCCACAGACCGCTTTCGATATTCTTATGTTTCTTGCAAATAATCCTGAATACACTACTGCAAGAGATATAGTTGAAGTAAGAAAGATTAAAGCAAATCTTGTTTCTGTCAATGTGGACAGACTTGTGGGAGATGGCTACATCATACGAAAAGAAACAGAAGGCGACCGCAGAAAAACCCAGCTTATATGCACACCTGCGGCAGACGAAATAATTAAAGAAGGACAGGCTTTACAAAAAGATTTTCTTGAACATCTTTTTGATAATATGGACACTGCTACGAAAGAAGCTTTTTTTACGGGTATGAAACAGATTGAAAATAATCTTGATAAAATACTTGAAGACAACTAGTGTCAGTGCGCACCTGACACAAAACTATTATTACTAAAATTGTGCGCAGAAAAGAGGATATTATATGTCAATATTATTAATTATTGCTGTAACATTTTTTGCTGGTATGGGAGCCGGACTTGGTACCGGATTTGCTGGTATGAGCGCCGCTGCCGTAATCAGCCCTATGCTTATCACATTTTTAGGAATGGACCCTTATATGGCTGTCGGTATCGCACTTTCTTCTGATGTGCTTGCCAGCGCCATATCTGCATATACATACGGAAAAAATAGGAACCTTGACATTAAAAACGGACTTATTATGATGGTCAGTGTTCTTATATTTACAGTTGTTGGAAGCTATGTATCAAGCCTTGTTCCTTCAACAACAATGGGTAACTTCTCTGTATTTATGACATTTCTTCTTGGAATTAAATTCATCGTAAGACCTGTTATGACTACAAAGGAAGCTATGGAGAGCGTATCAGCTAAGAAACGTGCCATTCAGTCAGTTGTGTGTGGCGTATTAATTGGCTTTATATGCGGCTTCATCGGTGCTGGCGGCGGTATGATGATGTTACTTATTCTTACTTCCGTACTTGGATATGAACTTAAAACTGCTGTAGGAACAAGCGTATTTATTATGGCATTTACAGCATTTACAGGTGCTGTATCACACTTTGCGATTGGCGGAATTCCTGATATAACTGTGTGGATATTATGTATCGTATTTACATTTATATGGGCAAGAATTGCCGCTGTATTTGCAAATAAAGCCACTCCAAAGACACTCAACCGCGCAACTGGTGTTATCCTTGTCATACTTGGCATAGTTGTTATGCTTTTCTCCTGCATAAGATAGTGAACAGCTTTTTCTTTTTATCTGTTTTAGCAGTTGCAGCATATGACATACCACCAGAATTATATGTATTATTAGAACTTACTCCCGCTACTGACATACCTTATTCCTCCATATTCTTTTGTAATTATTATTAACTATAAAAATCAACTTACATCTCTAGCAACTTCTGCATTTAATAAATAAATAACACTATGTAGTAAATATTAATATATTTTAACAACCCGAACTATAGTTTTATAAAATAATATAAAATTAAAACATACAAAAACACAGCGTATAACAATCTGTCTAATACGCTGTGTCTACATAATATTTATATTAAATTGTTAATTAATTCCTAAGCTACTTCTGTCTCTTCCTGTGTGCTGCCTTTTCTTACAAATATAGCTCTGAATATAAGTCTTACAAGTGGTCCACAGTAGAACATCTGGTAAAGTATTGCCATTGGGAAGTTCATAGCCCATGTCTTAATCCACATTCCAAAAGATGGCTCTTTGAAAAGGATTGTTGCAACAAGGCTCATAATCGGACACATAATGCAGCATATACATATTGATATTGCATATGTGATAAACTGTGGTCTGTCTGTTGACTTCATAACTGTAAATGCAAGCATCTTTGCTATCTTTCCTACTATAAAGAATTCAAGTATGAAAGCTACTGGCACCATTATAGGTAATTCGTGCGCTGCTGCGATAAAAGTTGTTCCATCAACTGTACCTGTGTTGAGGGCTACATTATAAACAACCATTCCATAAACCATAATAGTTGCCATAATAATTGTGAATACTACATCCTGAAATTTGTTTTTTGGCATAAAAAAATCCTCCTTTAATGATAACTTTTAACATATTCAATACTTTATGTGTTGTTCGTTATCATCCGGAGGATGTGTCGTTTCCAATAAAACCATTTAAAGCTTGCGTATTTTATCACATCTAAGATACTATTGTCAAATGTTTTCCAAATTATTCTATCGTAATAATATCTTTTAATATATAATCGAATGTCGGTGCCGAACTATCCTTATTTTCTATATAACCATCCCTTAAATCTATTGTATCCTGTGGATTATCCTGCTTTACACCGATGTAATCGCCCTTAAATACAGTAAGCTTTCCCTTATTAAGCTGCTCAATAACACTCTCAACTGCCTCTTTGGTACCATCTGCAACAACAATATCATTAAACTCAAGCATGGAAACCCAGCCTTCATCAAAGCCTGCCCCCACATCATTTCCATTTATATTGCCTTCGATATTCTTCTCAATAACATTTCCATTAAGAACTGCATCAACCGCAGCCTTCATATATGGCTTCCAGTCAATCTTACAGCCTGTAAGATAAGTGGTTGGCGCTACATCAAGCATACTCTGGTTATAACTTACATTAAAAACCGGTACATCAGATGACGTTTCCTCACACGCAGTAGCCGGTCCCGCTGTATCTGAATGTTGTGATATAATAATACACTGTTCATCTATAAGCTCTCTTGCGTATTTCTTTTCTGTACGGTAATCATTCCATTTGTATGTATACTTTACCGTCATAGTGGTCTGGCTTACCACTGACCTTGCTCCAAGCAGAAATGCTGTATACCCCGATATGACCTCTGCATATGGATACGCTCCTACATAACCTATCTTAGCCTCATTTTCTGTAATTATTCCTGCATCTATAAGCTCCTTTAACTTTATGCCGGCCGCCACACCAGCAGCATATCTTCCCTCATATATAGCACCCATAAATGTGTGATAATTGTCAAGATAAGGCTCTTCATTGGCATTAGAACAGGTTGCCATACAGAACTGGACATCCGGATACTTACCAGCTATTTCCTTAGTTGTAATGCCATAGTTATAACTTGTTGAAAATATAAGGTCACAGCCAGCATTTACAAGCTCTTCAAGATATTCCCTCTCTGTACCTTCGGCAACATTATACATAGGCATAACTTCAACCTTATCGCCATATTCTTCTTTAATATCCGCAAGTGCCTCTATAAAATTATCTGTATAAGCTGTACTCGCATCACCAACATATATTATCCCTACCTTAATGCTCTTATCCTCATCCTTTCTTGAATAGACCATATATACGCCTATGATGATACTTGCTGCAATACACGTCATAAGAGTTATTATGAACTCTCTTTTTACTGTATAAGACAGCATTTTACTAAATATGCCTTTAATATTACTTATCTTCATCAGCTTCACCATCCTTATACAGATTATCAATATCTATCATACCGCTTTCAATAAGTCCTAGCATTATATCAACAAGCTTAGGGTCAAACTGTGTTCCGCTTCCTCTCCTTATCTCACCTAACACATAATCCTTATCAAGCTTCTTTCTATACACTCTGTTAGCTGTCATGGCATCAAATGCATCTGCTATACCGATAATCCTTGCATTAAGAGGTATCTCTTCACCCTTAAGCCCGTGCATATATCCTTTGCCGTCATATCTTTCATGATGATACAGCGCTCCTTCTTCAACATGATTAACAAGTGTAAAGCTTTTAAGTATCTCTGCTCCTTTTTCAACATGCGATTTCATAACAGCGTACTCCTCATCCGTCAGCCTTTCAGGTTTGTTAAGTATTCTGTCAGGAATACCTATCTTTCCTATATCGTGAAGTAATGCTGCCTTTCGTAAATTCTCACACTCCTCGTCACTGTATCCAAGCTCTTTGGCTATAAGGACTGAATATTCTGATACTCTCAGTGAATGTTTACTTGTATTGACATCCTTTGCATCAACCGTCCTTGCTATGGTTATAACCGTTTCATTGCCCATCTCAAGCTGCTTTTTAACGAATTCCAGCTCTTTTTTCTGAAAATCCAGCATTCTTTTAATCTGTGTATGGAATATTATCCATGTAAGGTATGCAACGGCAAGTGCAAATACGCCAACCATATACACCTTAAACCACCAGTTGTCATATATTTCTGCTCTTTTTATGATTGTATAAGTATTCTCAACTATTGGCACTTTTCCCTTTTCATCAAGAACTGAAAGATAAAATGTATATGTACCAACTGGTATATTCATATATACTATATTAGACATATCACTTTGCAGCACTGTCCTTGGTTCAGTATCATATCCCTCAAGATATATACTTACATATGGAGTATTGACAGAATAATTAATAATCTCCGGAAATATCTCTATCATATGTGCCCCGCTGTCAATATATATATCTTCTCCTCTTTTTACCCTCAGGCGCTCGCCGTCTATTTTAACTGACTTCATCTGTATACGGTATGACCTTATATTAGTAGTGTAATCATTAAGATTAACACTCACCACTCCTTCATCAGTTGACATATACAGATTATTATTTTCATCAATATAATTCCACGCATTAGGCGTAAGCGCCTTTTCAAGACCACTATCGCCATTAAGCAGCTTATATTCAAGACTTTTACCTGACAGCAAGTCTGTCTTATCTACCACATATATTCCGGCAGAACCAAGCACAAAAAGGTCATCATCATTTCCAACAACTATGTCATAATTATTATAATAAGGAAAGTTATCCAGTATTCTTATAGCACCTGTATTATCCATATAACACAGGCTGTTACTCGTAACTACAAATATTCCTTCACCAGAACTGTCCTTCACCATTCTTAGTATAACTTCTGAACTAAGACCATCATCCTTGCCATAGTTATCTGTTATAACTCCATCACGTATAACTTCTATTCCATTACCATCTGTTCCTGCAAGTATTACTCTGCCATATCCGGATATATCAGCTTCAAGTGTGCATAACACTTTGTTGTTTTTCATGGCAGAGCCTATATTATAGATGACACCTTCATTTTTTATAAAACTAAGACCTGAGTCCCCTGCTGCAAGCATAGTATTATCGCTTAACTCTGTTATAGTCCTGTATCTGTTTCCATTAAGGCCATTATCTTTATCATACTTTATAATCTCTCCACTATATGTAAGCTCATATACTCCGCTTCCTGTTGTACATATCCACATATTATTATTACTGTCAGTAGTTATGCATCTTATTCTTACATTATCAAGCTCATTAACAAGCTCATTTACAGAACTGTCAATATTCTGTGTTTCGATACCCACATTTACATTTTCACTGCCTTCTGCCAGCGTGACTGCAAGTCCGCTGTCTGTACCTATATAATATCTTCCATTCCATTTACATACTGAATTCACAACTGAGCTTTCAGTATTCTGTACATATTTAAGCTGCGTAAATGATGACCTGCTTAATCTGAGCAGTCCAAGCCTTGATGATGTAAACCAAAGATTTCCCTGATAATCCGCTGTCATATGGTCTATAGAACTATTAAAATCACCTGTGTCTATATTTATTAATTCACCATTTGCATCATAATAACCTATGCCATTATCAGCACACACAAAAAGCGTTTCCTCTCTTGTAAGAGCACTATCTATAAACTGTAACTTATTTATATTATTAAGCTCATGACAGCTTACACTTTCACTGAATGTAAGAATTCCATTATCCACCATATACTTATCTATATTGCCGCTTGATGTTGCGGCATAAAGTATTCCATCTTCGTCAAATGAACATGTCGTATAATTACTTCCATCTATGGCACTATAATCGGATATGACTGTATCTTTTTTTACAATACTAAGCTTTCCATTATCACTGACAACCGCTACATTACCATTCTTATCGGAGTCTGCACTGACAGCATAAGTTATATTATCTATAATACTTTTAACTGAAAGGCCACCAGACATCGAAACAACAGACATAGCACCCGTAGTTCCTATATAATAATCACCATCTGCGCCCTGCGTTATGCATTTTACGCAGTCTGCTGGCAGACCATCTTTTTCTGATACAACATTTACAACGGTTTCATTAATCATAATAGATAAACCATCATCATTAGTCCCTATCCACAATCTGCCCTCTTCATCTATGTACAGGCAGTTAACTGTCCTTACAGAGTCATACTCATCCATCCATACAAACTCTGTGCCATTGTATCTGTATAATCCGCCATAAGTACCTATCCATAATATTCCATCATTAGTCTGTACTATATCATTGGCACAGCCTCCCGGTATGCCGTTCTCTCTTCCATACACTGTCTGTATATATGAATTGTAATCCAGTGTTTCTTCTATATTAATATTATTCTGTCTGTCATTATAAGCCGCCTGCACACCAACAGACGAAGCACTTATAATAATCTGCCCAGCAGCTATAACTGATAAACCAATATACGCACAGGCTGTCATTACCCTTTTATCAAACCTGTTCCTGTCCTTATCAAATCTTGCAAATATATATAGCACAAGCATCGTTATGACCTTATCAAGAAAATCTATATAAAACTGTCCTGCAACATGGCTTAAAAAGCTGTTAAAACCTATTCTTAAAAGAGAGTCGATAACTCCATCTCCCCATACATTACTTGTATAACCATTAAAAAATGCATAATTAAAAATCACGGAAATAGCACACGAAACAAGTGCTATATAGAAACTTGCAGTAAGCGCACCAAGCAGCGTTTTCATATAATCCTTACTGATGCATATACCTGCGACAACTGCTATTAAGGCACTGACTATGGCATAACACACATATGTCCACGAATATATTATAGAATAAACAATATTAAGAGTAACTCCGACAATAACACCACACACCGGTCCGCACACATAAGTAGCCGCAACTGTCCCCAGTGAGTCAAGCCACAATGGCAGATTAAACCATTGAGATGCGCACTTTCCTGCCAGATTAAGCAATATACATAATACTACAAATAAACTAACAATATACCACTTGCCTTTTTTCATAAGTTTCTCTCCGTTCTGTATGCTGTGTCATATGTTGACTGCTGCGTTATGATGTCACTGTCAAAAAGTCATTCACACCTGTACGACAATATTCATCATTATATTATAAATGTCTTCTTAACTTCTACACTCTACTCTGATAAAGTTATAATTATTATATCAAAAAAATATATAAATGACAATATATATTCTTTCTATATATTTAAAAATTGTTCTAAACCCTCCCTAATTTCTGACAATAAACTGTATAATCCAAAAAATCCTCCCATATGCATATTTAATAATGCACACAGGAGAATTTTTTACACTTTAATATTTACTAACCTCTAAGCTTCGCAGCCCTCACAAGATGCTTTGCAAGCACTGATGTTGTGACTGAACCTACACCGCCGGGTACAGGTGTTGCTATAGCTGCAATATCTTTTATCTGTTCGATAAGCTTTTCATTAATTGCATTGGCAACTGGTAATCCTCTTAATTCTTCCATACTAATCCTCATTTCCACGCATTTTGCGCATAACCTTTAGAATAATCCTGTTATAACTCCATTATCGTCAACATCAATGCCATAAGCTGCCGGTTTCTTAGGAAGTCCCGGAATGGTCATAACTGAACCTGTCAGTACTACAACAAAACCTGCTCCTGCTGACACATATACTTCCCTGACGTGAATTTTAAAGTTCTCTGGACGGCCTAAAAGCTTTGGGTCATCTGAGAATGAGAACTGAGTTTTTGCCATACATACAGGAAAACTGCCAAATCCAAGCTCTGTAAGCCTCTTAAGCTGTTTTACGGCCTGTGTATCATACTCAACACCGTCAGCATCATATATCTTTTCAGCTATTGTTTCAATCTTTTCTGTAAGAGAAGCTTCATTATTATATATAGTATGGAAATCACTCTTTTTGTTTTCTAATGTTTCAATGACCTTATTGGCAAGCTCTATGCCGCCTTCGCCGCCTTTTTCCCATACCTCTGATAATGCGAATTCACAGTTATGCCCAATACAGAAATCTTTGACATATGCAAGCTCTTCTTCACTGTCAGATGCAAACTTATTAAGTGTGACAACAACAGGTACACCAAACTGCTGTATATTTTCTATATGTTTTTCAAGATTAACTATTCCTGACTTAAGCGCCTCAATATCTGGTGCTGCAAGGTCATCCTTCGGAACTCCACCATTATACTTTAATGCTCGCACTGTAGCCACAAGCACTGCCACATCAGGCTTAAGCCCTGACATACGGCACTTTATATCAAAAAACTTCTCTGCTCCAAGGTCAGCACCAAAACCAGCCTCAGTTATGCAGTAATCTGCGAGCTTAAGTCCTATTCTTGTTGCGGCAACACTGTTACAGCCGTGTGCAATATTGGCAAATGGTCCACCATGTACTAAAGCAGGTGTATGTTCAAGTGTCTGGATAAGATTAGGCTTAACTGCATCCTTTAATAAAGCTGCCATTGCACCTGTCGCCTGTATATCATCTGCAGTTACAGGCTTATCTTCATAAGTGTAAGCAACTATAATCTTACCAAGTCTCTGCTTTAAGTCCTTCATATTCTCTGCCAGACAAAGTATAGCCATAATTTCAGATGCAACAGTTATTACAAAATGGTCCTGTCTTACAACACCGTCTGTCTTCTTGCCAAGACCAACAACGATATTTCTCAATACCCTGTCATTCATATCGATACAGCGCTTCCATACAATTCTTTCAGGGTCTATTCCTAATATATTTCCCTGCTGTATATGATTATCAAGCAGTGCTGCCAAAAGGTTATTGGCAGATGTAATAGCGTGAAAATCTCCTGTAAAATGCAGATTTAAGTCCTCCATTGGAACTACCTGCGCATATCCGCCGCCTGCTGCGCCTCCTTTTATTCCAAAACAAGGTCCAAGTGAAGGCTCTCTTAATGCTATGACTGCTTTCTTGTTGAGTCTGTTAAATGCTTCTCCAAGTCCTACACTTGTTGTAGTCTTTCCTTCACCTGCGGGAGTTGGATTGATGGCAGTCACAAGTATAAGCTTTCCATCCTTGTTGTCTTTTACTCTTTCCCATATATCCGAAGAAAGTTTAGCCTTATATTTTCCATAACATTCTAATTCATCTTCTTTAATATCGAGCTTTGCAGCAACCTCCCCGATGGGAGCAAGTACAGCCTCCTGTGCTATCTTAATATCTGACTTCATACATTATCCTCTTTTCTTTATATTAACATCTTTATTTACTGATATATAGGATGTGCACCACATATTGCCCTTACCTGTTCTCTTACTTCATCAGCCTTTGCATCATAATCTGTTGCAACCATATGTATAAGATGTGCTATCTCTTTCATATCTGACTCAACCATACCTCTTGTTGTAACTGCTGGTGTTCCTATTCTTACGCCAGATGTTACAAATGGACTTCTAGGGTCATTAGGTACTGTATTCTTGTTAAGTGTAATATATGCCTCATCACATCTGTTCTGTAATTCTTTACCACTTATATCCATATTTCTAAGGTCAACTAACATAAGATGGTTATCTGTACCACCTGTTAATATATCAAAGCCTTCATCTATAAGTGCTGCTGATAATGCCTTTGCATTCTTGACAACCTGCTCCTGATATGCCTTGAATTCAGGCTTAAGAGCTTCACCAAGACATATTGCCTTGCCAGCTATGACATGCATAATAGGTCCGCCCTGTATTCCTGGGAATATAGCCTTGTTAAAGTTAAACTTTTCAGCGGCTTCCTTATTAGCAAGAATCATACCACCTCTAGGTCCTCTTAAAGTCTTATGAGTTGTTGTTGTGACAACATCTGCATATGGGATTGGGCTTGGATGAAGTCCTGCTGCTACAAGACCTGCAATATGAGCCATATCTACCATAAGTACAGCACCTACCTCATCTGCAACTTCCCTGAACTTCTTAAAATCTATTGTTCTCGCATAAGCACTTGCACCTGCTATAATCATCTTAGGCTTACATTCAAGTGCAAGTCTTCTCATCTCATCATAATCAAGATATCCGTTCTCATCTACACCATATGGTACTACATGGAAGTACTTTCCAGACATATTAACTGGTGAACCATGTGTAAGATGTCCGCCCTGGTCAAGGTTCATACCCATTATGGTATCACCCGGCTGAAGTACAGCAAACTGAACTGCCATATTAGCCTGTGCGCCTGAATGTGGCTGTACATTGACATAATCACAGCCAAACAGTTCCTTGGCTCTTTCTATTGCAAGATTTTCAATTACATCAACATTTTCACATCCACCATAATATCTCTTTCCCGGATATCCTTCTGCATACTTGTTAGTAAGTACACTTCCCATAGCAAGCATCGCTGCTTCTGATACGATATTTTCTGAAGCTATTAATTCAAGATTTCTGCTCTGACGCTCATATTCCTTTAATATAGCACCTCCAACTTCTCCATCTGCCTGTGCTAATAATTTCATAATCTCTGATACCATAATTATTTCCTCACTTTCTTATTTTTTTAATGTGGCAAAAACCCACAACTATGATACCTACGGATTGTTCCGTGCTACGCACTCTCACAATCCACCCTAGTATCATCATATATAAATAAGTAGATGTTCTGTTACATATACTTATATATATCACTTGAATATTTCCTCTCTGATATGCTTTCCTGTAGGAGTTGCTGCAATTCCACCAAGTGCTGTTTCCTTTAATTCCACTGGTAACTGTCTTCCTACATTATACATAGCACCTATTACCTCATCTGCTGGAATAGGAATAGTCATACCTCCAAGTATCATATCTGCACTTGTTATGGCATTAACAGCCTGTGATGCATTTCTTTGTGCACAGGGAACCTGTACAAGCCCTGCTACAGGGTCACATATAAGCCCAATACAGTTCATGAGTGTAAGAGAGATAACATCTCCTATCATATCTGGTGTACCTCCCCTCATCTGTACAACGGCTGCTGCAGCCATAGCCGCCGCAACACCACATTCTGCCTGACATCCACCCTCCGCACCGGATACAGTTGCATTATTTATAACAACTGTTCCGATTCCGGAAGCTGTGAGCAGCCCATTAAGAGTGTCTTTCCTTGAAAGCCCATAATGCTCTGACACACCGATAATTACAGCGGGGAGTATCCCACAGGAACCTGCTGTAGGCGCTGCACATATTTTTCCCATCGATGCATTTACTTCATTTGCTGATAGTGCAAGTGCCATTATATGATTAATCAGGAAGCCTCCTAAGGTATCCTGCTGCTCACTATACTCATACTGCTTTTTAGCACTGCCACTTATAAGATTACCTGTTATAACCTGTGGCTCCTGTAATGCCTTATGTACTGACTTGTACATAACTTCATAGCGTTTATCTAACTTGTCGTATACCTGTTCCTCAGAACATTCAGTTATTTTCATCTCTGTATCTAATATTATCTTCCATATCGGAACGGACTCCTTTTTTGCAAGCTCTGTTAATTCTTTTATACTGCCATACATATATTTTCCCTCCGTTTACTGTATATTGATTACTCTTGCATACACTACATTAATATTGTTCTGTATGCTTACCTCTACATCCTCTGGTATTGTTTCATCTGTTTCTATAATACAGCAGGCGATATCACCTTTTCCCTTTCGTATAAGCTTCATATTAGCTATATTTATATTATGTCTTGTCATAATACCGGATATCTGTGTAACAAGTCCCTTTCTGTCATACTGCATAATAACTATTGTCGGGCACTGTAATGAAAGCTCCATCTCATATCCGTCTATACTTGTAATTAATATCTGTCCTCCGCCTATGGACGAACCGATTATATCCGTTACGCTTCCATCCTTCTTTTTAATAGTCATCTTAACTGTATTCTCATGCACATTATTAAGTTCAGCCTTATAGAAGTCATATTCCATACCTCTTTGTCTGGCTAATTCATAAACATTGACAATTCCTTCATCATCTTCCTTAAGTCCTAAAGCCCCGGCAAGCAGTGCCTTGTCTGTTCCGTGCCCTTTATATGTCTCAGCAAATGAACCATATAATCCAAAAGATATATGTGCTATATCACCTTTTACAATCTCTCTTGCACTTCTTGAAAGCCTTGCTGCGCCTGCTGTATGTGAACTTGATGGACCTATCATAACTGGTCCTAATACATCAAATATGCTTATATCCATAAAACATTTCCTCCAACATAAATATAATGCAGTTTCACTTTATTACTGTGAATTCTTAAAGTGCAAAGTATATAAAAAAGGCGTATCAAAATCAGAATTCACATTCTGACCCCGATGCGCCTCTGTCTTATCAACCTGAAAGATTTCCTTCTTCGGTGCCCCTTTGCTCTCCAGAGTTTCGTCAAAGTCCGGTCCTTTTGCCTGAGAGTTTTCTGCGGCTGCCCCTTCGGCGTTATGCTTAAAGCATATCCTCTCCCGAACTTATCATCCGATTGGTTTGAAATTTTATGCGGTCAGTTTATCATCTGATTTTTTTGATGTCAATCTCCATTTTTCAATTTTTTGTCATTTTTTATTTTTTTAAGCATTTGTGTGAAAATTCTTTTTTTTATTATGTTGACAAATGTTAAAAACACTGATAACATTGCTATTTGTAGCGAAGATGCCACGAATGAGAATGGTATCTTCGCTTTTTTTATTATTTGAATTCACATATTGAATAAGGAGGTTGCTTATGATAACAAATAATATATTACAGGAAGCCGCCGCCTATCAGGAACAGCTTGTACAGACAAGACGATATCTGCATTCACATCCTGAAACTGGCTTTGACTTAAAGAATACTACTGAATATGTTAGAAAAGAACTCATTGCCATGGGTTACGAACCTGTTATGTGTGGTAAGTCCGGTATAATCGCACTTGCTGGCAAGAAAAAGTCTGGCAAGGTATTTCTTATACGAGGGGATATGGATGCTCTTCCTATAAAAGAAGAGTCCGATGTACCTTTTTCATCAGATAATGGGAAAATGCACGCCTGCGGACATGATATGCATACAACTATGATGCTTGGTGCCGCACGCCTTTTAAAGTCACACGAATATGAGATAGAAGGAACTGTAAAGCTTATGTTCCAGCCTGCTGAGGAAATATTTGAAGGCTCTGACGATATGATAAATGCCGGTGTGCTCAATTCACCAGATGTTGATGCAGCTATGATGATTCATGTTATGGCAGGTCTTCCTATTCCTGCTGGTACAGTCATTTCCTGTGATGGAGGTGTTAGTGCTCCAGCAGCCGATTATTTCTATATTGATATTCAGGGAAAGGGCTGTCATGGTTCTATGCCTAATAATGGTGTCGACCCTGTCACAATCGCAGCACATATTATAACTGGTCTTTCAGAAATCAATTCAAGGGAATTAGGTCTTTCGGATGATGCGGTTATCACTATCGGAACTATCAATGCTGGTAATGCTGCCAATGTTATACCTGATACTGCACATATGAGCGGAACTATCCGTACTTATGATGAGGAAACCCGTTCCTATATCAAACAGCGTGTGTCTGATATTGCTTCCAATATAGCCAGTGCTTACCGTGGAAGTGCATCTGTTACATATGGAAGCGGATGTCCCTGCCTTCTTAATAATCCAGACCTCGCCACATGCAGCGCAAAGTACCTTAATGAACTGCTTGGTCCATCAAGGACATTTACAGCAACACAGCTTAATGCTATGTCTGGTGGTGGAAAAGCTTCTAAAAGTACTGGAAGTGAAGACTTCGCATATGTGAGCCAGAAAGTTCCATCTATTATGTTTGCACTCGCCGCTGGAACACCTCAGGATGGTTATTGTTACCCACAGCACCACCCTAAGGTTAAGTTTGACGAAGCTATCTTATCAGAAGGCAGCGCAGTATATGCTTATACAGCCATGAGATGGCTTGAGGAACACAAGTAATTACATTTTAACTTATCTTACAACACACCTTGCATAATAATGCAGAAATGGAGGCTTATATGGCAACTATGAAAGATATTATCACAAGTCCGCTCTTACTTATTATGGTAATTATTGGACTACTTTATATTGTAGTTTTTTCTCTTATTTACTTAAAAAAAGCTTATAACCACTGTCTTGAGCTTGGCATAACTAAGGAAACACTTAAAAATGTTATTAAATCAAGCCTTGTATTCTCTATTGTTCCAAGCTTGTCAATCGTTGTCGGACTATTTGCTTTAATATCCGTTCTTGGAACTGTATGGAGCTGGTGGAGATTATCAGTTATCGGTTCTTTATCATATGAATCACTTATATCAAGCTCAGTAGCATCGGCTATCGGATTTTCAAGCAGTGCTGAAATGTTAGAAAATGCCACCGGACAGCAGTTTGGTGTCGTTATGATTCTTATGAGTGTTGGTATGTTAAGCGGCTTCTTTATCCTCCTTCCACTTGGAAAGAAGCTCTCTATGAGTGTAAGCAAGTCTGACAATAGCACAAACACATGGAAATATGTATTAAGCGGCTGCTTTATGCTCTGCTTATTCGCTGTATATATTCCTGTCCTTTTAATTGGTGATACTGTGCAGGCGGCGGTTATGCTTACAGGTCTTGTCATCGCAGTTGTTCTTGGAATACTTGCAAAGAAGCCTAAGCTTGGATGGCTTAATAACTTTATCATGGCATTTTCAATGATTGGCGGTATGATTTCATCTATATACTGGTGTAAGTTATTTCTGTAATCATTAAAATAATGTTGGTTTCAAAAGCCAGATATATAGAAAAAAAATAAAATGCTTATAGATTATAAAATCTACAGGCATGATAGAGCACAAAATCTCAAAAATATTTAAAAGGAGGATTTCCTATGAGCAAAAAAACTTCCAATAAAATTACACTTACTGATTCATTTCAGATATGGGCTCACAAGTGGGGCCGTGTCGGAACTCTCATAGCATTAATCTATATGGTTGCCGTTCCATTTGTTGTACTTTCATTCTATGACAGCATACCAACCATCAAGGACGTAATTAATGTAAGTACTATAAGTATTCTTATGGTTTATATCCCTGTCGGCTTCTCAGAAGCAATAAGCTATACTCCTATACTTGGTGCTTCTTCATATCTTACATTTATAACTGGTAATATTATGAACCTTAAGCTTCCATGCGCCATCAATGCGATGAAGCTTGCCAAGAAAGAAGCCAATACACCAGAAGGTGAGGCAATCGCTTCTGTTGCAGTATCTGTATGCTCTATTATGACTATTATTATTCTTGCACTTGCTGCACTCCTTAGTGCATGGATAAGTCCTATATTTGAGCTTCCTGCCGTAAAAACTGCCTCTAATTACTTAATACCGGCTCTGTTTGGTTCACTTACTCTTGGTCTGTTCTCAAGCACAAGCTCTGGTAAGAAAGTCGTTAAGAATGGTGTTATGGGTGTTGTTCCTGTACTTATTATTATTACTGTTCTTTCACTCATCACACGTATAACAACAGGTTCATCTCTTTTTGGTATGGTTGGTTTCCTCATACTTTTTATGCTTCCTGTTGCTATTATTTCTTCAAGAATTATGTGGAAGAAGAATATTATCAAGGTTGTTGATAAAGAAGAAAATGAATAATATTTAATATATATGATGTAAGTGTCAAAAGTAAATTTTGCCATTCACCGATGTATCAGAATGTAACGAAGATGCCGGTGATGGTGAAATATCAAGCTTTGGTGCATTATATACGGCATTAAGCGCAACCATTTACCGTGTTATAACTAAAGACGGACACAGCCTTGGCGGACCCTTCTACTATATAGAGCGTGGAATGGGAAAAAACTGGAAATGGCTGCTTTGCAGCCGCTTCCTTTTCTTTTGCGCTCATTATATCAGGATAAACACTGTTTTAGTTATTATCTTACATCATTATATTTCCCTGCGTTTCCTTACAACGCTCACAATCTTAAGTACTGCAAGCACAATTATCACTGTACATGTTACGAGCCACACCCACACTGGAACCTTATGGATATTAAAACATCTTACATTAATCCACATCTGGTTAATCTTAGCTGTCCTGTCTGTATCAAAGTACTGCATAACAGCACTTCTTCCCATAATATCATCTGTTGGATACTGTGCAAAAAGCTGTCCTTCTGTTTCATCCTTTGTTGTCTTAAATGTGTAATTCTTATCATCTGATATGCCAGAGAAGAAATAACCAAGTGAATATTCAGCTTCTTCCTGCTCTTCATCTGTTTCTTCAACTATAGAATCATATCCATAATTCCACTTGGCATAATCATATATAACACTGCTGTCACCACCGGAAATAGCAGATGTATATCCGATATAGTACATATTTCTCACGGCATTTTCAGGCATAGAAACGAAATTAACAAAGCTTTCTGCCGCCTGCTTTTTCTCTTCATCGCCGTTGATACCTGACTTTAACATAGCCCAGCCATCAAAGTAAATGTTAGTACTTTCCTTAGGAACTGCAAAGCTTAACTGCATATCTGACTCAGCCGCCTGCCCTATTGTATACACGGCATCACCAGACCACTGGTAGCTTGCACTTACCCTGCCATTCACTATATCAACCTTGGCGCTGTCAGTTTCAAAGGAATACACATTATCCTTTGCCTTCTGCAGATACTCCTGAACACTTTCAATAGCTTCATCTGAAGTATCATTCATTTCCTCAGACAGCTTTTCCTTATAATCCGGCTGACTTACAAATGAAGGGTCTGTAAGCTTGTCTGCCTTGACTGCTCCTATTGCCGCAAACATTGAATCTCTTACATTATCTTTGATAGTTATTCTTCTTCTGAACTTGTCATTATTAATAATAGTCCATGTTGAGGCTTCTTCTTTAGTCACTTCCTCAGGATTGTATACAATGCCTGTAACGCCCCACATATAACCTGCCGCATACTTACTCCACGACTCACCATTTATCTTATTATCGTCAAATATTTTCTTAATAAATGGAGAAACACCCTTTGCATAGTAGTTTTCTTTGATGCTCTTGTCATAAAACTGCTCTGAGTAAGGCTCAAGCCAGCCCTCTGCCATAAGCTTCATAAACATATATTCAGATGGACATATAAGATCATACTCATCACCAAGAGTAAGCATATTATAAAGCTCCTCATTAGTTCCAAGACAGCTGTACTCAACCTTGACCTTTTTGCCATAGGTCTTATAGTACCACTCCTCAAAATCCTCAACCATAGAATTCACTCCCCTGATATCGCCACTTTCAAGGTCGATAGTTTCGGACTCATCCCAGCCGCCTTCATCTATATACTCTTCCCAGTTACATATCTTAAGCGTTATCTCACTGTTATCGGCAGCACTGACAGTAACTGGTGAAAAAATGCTTTTGTCATCGCCTGTCATATGTATTCCAGCAAGTACTGAGCTTACTGTAAATATACCTGCAAGCACAACTGATGTACACACACCAGCTATATGCCTGAATTTACCACAATCCTTACTCATCCTTTGCCTCCTTCTTACCGCCAACAGGTGCAAAATTCATAACAACCTCGATAATCACAACAAATAAAAATATAATTGTTGAAAGAGCCCAGAGTGCTGTTTTAATCTGTGTCTGCGAACCTTTTGTTGCATTTACAACATAAGTACTTATAGTATTAAATGTAGCCGGCTTCGTGTATGTCGCAACAAAATAATCATCAAGCGATAAAGTTACCGCCATGACAAAGCCTGATAATATACCTGATGCCAACTGTGGAATAATCACATGTATAAGCGCATAAAAAGGTGTTGCCCCAAGGTCAAGAGCTGCCTCATAAAGGCTTGGGTCCATCTGCTTTAACTTAGGCATAACCGCAAGATATACAAACGGCGCACTAAGCACTACATGTCCTGCAACTAAAGGCAGATATGTATCCTTACTTATTCCAAATACAACTACAAGTAATATACAGAGCGAAAAACCTGTAACTACATCTGCATTTACAACTGGAACCTGATTAAGTACTGAAATAGTACTCTTTACACGCTTTCCAGAATAAAATGCGCCGATAGCACCTGTAGTTCCTAATATAGTTGCAAGCACTGCACTTCCAAGTGCAAGCATAATAGAGCCCGTTATCATATCCCGCAGCTCTTCTGTTGTAAAAAGTGTTATATAATTCTGTAACGAAAATCCATGTATAGGTCCGATATTGGGTGCATCCGTAAAACTATACACCGCAAGTATAAGAATTGGAACATACATAAATATAAGAACAAGGCAGATAACTGCATACTTGATACATTTTTTCAACATAACTTCTCCATTCTGTGTATACACTATAAACTTTATAACTTACGTCCTGTGCTGTCTGAATCCTCTGCTGATACAAGACTCACAACGCATATGATTACAAGAAGTATAAGCGCTATCATAGAACCATTGTGCCAGTCGTATGCGCTGAAGTAACTTCCGATAAGGCTACCCATAATATATGTACTGTTATAAAGCATATCTAGCACGACATAGTTAGTCATCGCTGGAAGAAATACCATTGATACTCCGCTCACAATTCCCGGAACCGACAGAGGAAGTATAACCTTGACAAATGTCTGGAAATTATTCGCTCCAAGATCAGCCGCCGCTTCTATGACACTTTTATCCATCTTATCAAGCACTGTATACAATGGCAGTATCATAAACGGAAGGAAATCATATGTCATACCTATCACTGTATTGATGAATGGATAAAATGCAAGATTGCCTTCTATAAGTGAAAGTACTTCTTTAAGTGCTGTAATCCTTAATGTAAAGTTAATCCACATTGGAAGAATAAAAAGCATAAGTATAACTGACTTTCTTTTAAGGTTACTCTGTGCAAGTATGTATGCCACAGGGTAAGCTACTAAAAGACATACTATAGTTACAACGACTGCTAACACAAGGCTGTATACAAGTGTTCCAAGTGTGTTAGGGTCTGTAAAAAATCCGCTAAGATTACCAAGTGTAAACTGTCCTGAGCCATTTGTAAATGCATAGTAAAACAATACAAGAAGTGGCGCAGCAACAAACAATATAAGAAATATTCCATAAGGAATACCAAGCTGTTTTCTTGAAAAAACTCCACCCATATTATTAATCCTTTTTTATAATTTTTAGATAACTTTTTATAACTAATATCCATAATACTTTTTTACCAGCTACTTCTTTAACTGGAACTTCATCTTGTCCTCCGGCATGACAAGACTGACTGTATCATCCATATTCCACAGATACTCATCATCAACTATCAGGTCATGTCCGTATTCAGTTCTTATGACATAACTGTAGTGGTCGCCTTTATATATAAGGTTGATTATTCGTCCTGATACAAGACCTTCCTCAATATCATCACTCATTTTTATATCATAAGGCTGTATAGATACGACTATCTTAAGCTTGCTGATATCTATGCTTTCCTTATTCTCATCAACAAGAGTGCCGCCGCTCATACTTGACTTAGGTATAACCTTTGTTAAGTCGCAGTTAATAACCTTTCCGTTAAAATCAAGTGTATAATCAGCATTAATGCTTGTCACAAAGCTTGTTGTATGGTCTTCTGCAACCATAACATGTATGCCGTCCGGCTCAAGCTGCATACCAACCTTATCACCGACTGCATAACACCTGGTAGTTCTTATAACCATCTCATACTTGCCTGACTCAACTGTAACCTCATAATGCATACCTTTGAATATAACTGATGTAACCTCACCTGTTACTGTTCCGTCCTCAGGCTTAGTTATAATTACGTCCTCAGGTCTTACGACAACATCGACAAGTGTTCCATCCGGTATATCATCCATACCCATAAACTCACCGCCGCAAAATCTGACTTTCATATTACCGGTCATAATTCCCTTAAAAATATTACTCTCACCGATAAAATCGGCTACAAAAGCATTCTGAGGCTCGTTGTATATATCCTCAGGTGTACCTATCTGCTGTATCTTTCCTTCTGAAAGCACTACTATCTTATCCGACATAGTAAGCGCCTCCTCCTGGTCATGCGTTACATATATAAATGTAATTCCAAGTTCATCATGCATATGCTTAAGCTCAAGCTGCATTTCCTGACGCATTTTTAAATCAAGCGCACCTAACGGCTCATCAAGCATAAGTATCTCAGGCTCGTTGACAAGCGCTCTTGCTATCGCTATTCGCTGCTGCTGTCCGCCTGAAAGAGTAGATATCTTTCTGTCCTCAAAGCCTTCAAGGTCGACTATTGAAAGAACTCTCTTAACCTTCTTTCTTATAACATCCTTTGGCAGCTTCTTAAGCTTAAGTCCAAATGCTATGTTGTCATATATATTCATATGTGGAAAAAGGGCATATCGCTGGAATACCGTATTAATAGGTCTTTTATTGGCTGGAAGCTGTGATATATCCTCTCCATTAAGGAGTATCTGCCCGCTTGTTGGCATCTCAAATCCCGCTATCATTCTTAATGTTGTCGTCTTTCCACATCCTGACGGACCAAGAAATGTTACGAATTCACCGCGTTTAACCTGCAGGTTAAAGTTATCAACAGCCTTAAAGCCGTTATCATCATACACCTTGCATATGTCTTTTAGTTCAATTATGTTTTCTGACTTACCCTTATCTGCCATTGCTCCTCTTTCCATACCTTCTATGCATAATAAATAGCATGCCTTAACTTCATATAGAAGCTTTTTGACACACTTAATAATCATAGAATATACTTACGAATTTATAATTGTATTTTATAAATTTTTAATCAATTAATCAATAAAAATATGCAATAATAGTAAAATATTACATTTCTTTTTCAATTATTAATATATTCTTCATATTTAACACTTACTTTCTTTCCACTAAATGCCACACCAAACAATCCTATCTTATGCACATTGTATTTTATCAGATTAGTCGTATAGCTTTTTTCATATATCTGCCTTATGGCAGTCTTGGCAAGCTTATCTAAATCTGTCTTTTCAACATTCCTTGCCGACTTGAATTCTATAATATATCCCTGTCCTGAATTACTCTTAGGCTGCAATTCTATATCAAAACGTCCCAAACCAGACTCTTTATTGGATGAGATAATATAATTATCAGATAATACTGCCAGCATACCAAACACTACACCATGATAAAAATCTTCGTGTGAAACATCAAACGCACTAGCTGACTGAACGAGATACTTTTGCAGTGTTTCCGTTAAGAGTTCTGCATTGCCTGTACGAATTGCTTCTTCAAAGCTTCTTAGCAATACTCCTGTGAAAACGCCATTATACTTATCTATAATCTCCTTCTGAAACACACTCTTTATCTCATAATTAGGTATAGATAACGCACATATCTGATTGTCGTATAATGAACCAATATGCTCTGTCACTCTTAAGTATCCCGCAACTAGAAGAAAACTGTATATTGTATCTGCATCCCCATTAATCTCCGGATATATAATATCGGTATCGATGATAGCCTGAATTGTATCCCCCTGTAATAATTTTGCAAGATTGCCAGCAAGTGTATCATCTGTGTTGTTAAATAATTCACCTATTATCTCATTACCACTTGTTCTTGACCAGAATGCCTTTGGAATACATTTATTATTAAAATAATTAATGACTGACCATGGATTATATATATGTGTATCTCCAAAAAGATATCCGTCATACCACTCCTTAATCTGTGTAAATCTGTCTGACACTCCATAATATTCTGCCATATCTGCCACTTCACTGCCTGTAAAGCCAAAATATTGTGAATATTCATTATCCAGTATTGTATTTACAACAAGATTATTAAGTCCACTAAACAGACTTTCCTTTGCAACCCTCAGTATTCCTGTGAGTATTCCAAGCTCAAGACTTGAATTATCCTTTAACACTGCCGAAAGGAGATTTCTCATAAACCCAATCACTTCATTATAATAACCAGACAAATGCCCCTGCTGTATCGGTGTATCATATTCATCTATTATAACTATTACATTTTTTCCATAATACTTTGAAAGCATCGCTGATAATCTTCCAAGTGCAAACTGATAATCTATAACAGAAGCATTTCCATCTACAACTGACTGGAAATATTTTTTATCAAATTCGTTAAGCTTATCGCCCGACATAAGCTCAATATGACGCAGAAATTCATTTTTTAGTATAAAACAGAGACTTGCATACATATCTTCCCAGTTTGACTGATGTGCATCTTTAAATGTGAGGAAAATAACCGGATACTGTCCCTGTTTTTTCCTGTACTTATTACCCTCTGCCCATATATATTTATCTTTAAAATATACTGACGTATCTGTATCTGTCTTTTCAAAAAATGTGCGTACCATATCCATAGTAAGAGTTTTGCCAAATCTGCGTGGTCTTGTAAATAAATACACTTTACTATGGCTGTCTACAATATCTTTAATAATTAATGTCTTATCAACATAATAACATTCCTTTGACACTTCCTTGTAAGAAGTTATACCAACAGGACACGGAAGAAGCCTTCCTTCAGTGTTACTCTTCTGTGGTTTTCCTGACTTATCTGCATTATCTGGTATCATCCAGAATTTACCTTCTTTATATGCCCCCGGTATCTTCCCCGCTGCACATAACTGGTTTATTCTACGTGGCGTAACACCCCATCTGCCGGATAATTCCTTAGCTTTTATATATCTGATACCCATATAATCATCCCCTTTATATTTAGCTTAAACTTTTATCTCTATAATACAATGTTACGACTTTATTGAAAAATTTCAAGCACTTTCAGGAAATTTTTCTTCCATTTTTAGGAAATTATAGCTAATTTCCCAAAAATGCATATATTATTTCCTATAACCTTTCCCATTCTTAATAAAGACCTACAAAAAGGCTGCTGCACGAAACCTCATCTATACAATATGCAAATATTATACAATATTTCCTGCCTGCATATTATACTGTTTCATACAACAGCCTTTTATCTGTTTATTCCTTTATTAAATGACGTTGGGGGCAAAAGCCCCAAACTATGATACATACTAATTCTTCCCCGCGATATCCTTAATAACTTCTCCTGCTATTATAAGTCCAACAACCGATGGAACAAAAGCAGTACTTCCCGGAATATCCCTTCTTTCTGTACACTTATGTTCTGCACCCGGAGGACATATACAGTTAGTACGGCAGCTTATAGCCATATCCTCTATTGGTCTTGTTGGCTGCTCCTCTGAATATACGACCTTAAGCTTCTTAACGCCTCTTTTCTTAAGCTCACGTCTCATAACCTTTGCTAACGGACACACTCTTGTCTTATATATATCAGCAACCCTGAAAGCTGTAGGGTCAAGCTTATTTCCTGCACCCATACTGCTTATAACCGGAATACCAAGTTCCTGTGCCTTCATAACAATAGCTATCTTTGCAGTTACCGTGTCCACCGCATCTATGATATAGTCATACTCCTCAAATGGAAAATCATCGGCATTTTCTGGAAGAAAGAAACACTTGTGCACACGCACATCAACATCCGGATTAATCTCCTCCATTCTTTCTTTCATAACATCAACCTTATACTTACCGACTGTCTTTCTTGTCGCAATAATCTGTCTGTTAAGATTAGTAAGACATACTTTATCATCATCTATAAGGTCAAATGCGCCTACACCGCTTCTTACCAAGGCTTCACAGGCAAAACCGCCCACTCCGCCTACTCCGAATACTGCTACTCTTGAGTGTGCAAGCTTATCCATAGCTTCTTTGCCAAATAATAACTCTGTTCTGGAAAATTGTGTCAGCATTATATTATCTCCTTTACCTACCATTATAGTAGTTAATTCCCTATGAGATTATATATAATACATTTAAAAAAATCAACTATTCTATACCTCTTATAGTTTCTATAATGTTCTGGCGCTTTATCTTTATAAGCGAATACTGCATTATAAAGTATATCAGAAGGATAACTGCCACAACTGATATTATTATAGCTGCCACTGGTATATTGTATGTCATTCCTGAGCCTGAACCCTGTGCAAGATATATTATATATGAGAGCACATTTCCAAGAATAAGACCGCCTATAAGTGACTTACTTCCATAGAATATACTTTCAAGCCTTATCATTCTGTTAAACTCCCTGCCAGTCATTCCTATAGACCTAAACATCGCAAATTCCCTGCTTCTTAATTCCATACTTGTTGTAAGCGTATTGAAAATGTTGGTAACGCCTATAAGTGATACTACTATTATAAATCCGTACAGGAATATTGATACAAGCATAACAAGTCCGTCATTCTCTCTTTTTTCCTGTGCAAGATTAACTATATTGGAAATATCTATGTCGTAATCATTTACAAGGATATTACTTACTGCATCTGCATCATCACAGTTAATATTGATAACTGAGTCACCATAACTGCCGCCATCTTCACCGAAATAATTATTCATGTACTCATCACTTACTACAAGATAACCACCATATGCATACATATTACTAAAGCCGAGAGGCTTTTCATCTACACAGCCGACCACATTTATATAATAATAACTGCCATCCGTTATATCAGAGCTTCCATAGCTGCCTTTTCCTGTAACCTTATAGCACAAAGTATCACCAGCTTTATAGTTATATATATTAAAGTACTCTACTTTCTGCTCCTCATTATACTGATATGTCTTGTTGATAAGTATGCCACCCTTTTTCGCCTCATCAACAGTCAGTCCTGCTTTCTTTGCAAATGTTTCATACTGCTGCCTTCCAAGTGAAATTATATTGATATAATAGTTCGTATCAGAACCATTGCTGCCTGCATTATCATTATTACCACTATCATCCATATAAGACTTATATATCCTCTTATAATCATCCGTATAGTCAGGCTTTTCCTTAAACTGCGCCTCTACACCACGTACATAAGAATACTCGCTTACGTGTGTGCTGCTGTTTATATTATCAATCATACGGCTGACATCTTCGTCAGTTAATGTACTTGACATAACAAGCGCCCTTACATCAACTCTTCCCTGTGCATAAGTTCCAGCTGACTGCATAAGAAGACTAACAAATGCGTACATTGCTATAAATACTGTTACACTTATACATATAGATATAGTAACAACTCTGTACTTACTCTTATTACGCTTCATATTCTTATAGGCAATAATACCGCCTTCACCAAACATTTTATGAATATACGCCGGTGTTTTAAGCTTCTTTGACTTTATCTTTATATTGTCGCTGTGGCGTATAGCTGCTATAGGCGACATACGCGATGCCCTTACTGCTGGTCTTATTGATGACAAAAATATCATAAATATTGCAAGAATAACTGCAACACCGACACCTGCAAGTGATATCCTGTATACAATAGTCATCTCAAAAAGTAGTCCTATATATTTATTGGCAATTATAACAAGCACATATCCGGCGAAAAGACCGCTTAGTATACCTGCCACAATTCCGGCTGCTCCTAAAGCTGCCGCTTCATACAGCACATTTCTTCTTATCTGCCTTGGAGTAGCACCTATTGAAGCCAACATACCATACTGCTTTGTCTTTTCTGTTATTGATATCGAAAAGCTGTTACTTATGCATACTGCTGATGTCACAATAATAATTACTATTACAACCAGCGCCATATTATATACAAAGGCTATGCTTGAATTAGTCAGATTATTGGACTCATATCTTATAAGCCAGTCATTTAAATAATAAGCATATGTTTTACTTAGTTCCTCCATAAATTTATTATATTCGCTATCACTAAGACTAACTGAACTCTTATTGCTTATGCTCTCAAACTTATTCCTGTCAACTCCAAGAATATCTGCACTTACCCTGTACGCCTCTTTAATTCCGGCTTTATTATATCTTAAATATATGTCAGTTCCCCTGCTTACTGTCTTTGCATTGGCATCTGATACATCATCATCGGACACATTCTTGTCAGGTACCCCAGTATTGGCAAGCTGGGAAGCTGCACTGTTGACAGATGTAAACACTGAATAACCCGGCGCACTTCTTGCTTCTTCACCATATCCGGGACGTTCACATATACCAACTATTGTATAAGTTTTTGTTGTATCGGTTACAAGTTCTTCTCCATCTATATAATATGAATTCTGATAGAGTTTACTTCCCGCATATTCTCTGTCTCCTAAGTCTAATGTAAGCTTATCGCCTATATTATACTTTACCCCACCATTGGTCTTTATGTGGGCTGATATAACAAGTTCGCTGTCATTAACCGGAAGTCTTCCCTCTGTAAGCTTTATGCTTGAGCTTTCAAATGCTTTGTCATCAAGCGCAAGCACATTAAGGTATGGCTTGCTGTTATTAACCGAACCATCAAGATATGCATATCCTAACTGTTTCATCGTATAGAAACTGTCTACATATCTGTTGTTCTCTATTCCACTGACCTTATCATCCGGTACCGCATACAGCATAAAATGAAAGTCGCCATCTTTCTGCTTCTGTCTGACAATAAGGCTCTCTCTCATACTTGTCGCAATAGTCGTAACCGCTACAAGAAGTGCTGTTGCAAGCACAATACCAACTATAGTTACTATAGTTCTCTTTCTGTTTAACTTTAAGTTTTTTATTGTAAGTCTGTTAAGCACATTCATATCTTTATAGTCCTTTCTGCGCAGCCTCAGTCATTCTGCCATCTTCTATGCGAAGTATCCTGTCCGCTATTTTCGCTATTTCAAGATTGTGCGTAATCATTACAATAGTCTGCTTGTAACGCTTGTTTGACAGCTTTAACAGCTCCACTATCTCATCACTTGAACGGCTGTCAAGATTACCTGTCGGCTCATCCGCAAGAACTATGGCAGGATGATTAATAAGCGCCCTTCCTATAGACACTCTCTGCTGCTGTCCACCTGACAGCTGGTTTGGAAGATGATTAATTCTTTCATCCAGTCCAAGCGTATTTATAAGTTCTGCAAGCTCTGCCTTGTCCGGCTCTCTTCCATCAAGTTCACACGGAAGAGTTATATTTTCCTTTACATTAAGTATAGGTATGAGATTGTAAAACTGATATATAATACCTACCTGTCTTCTTCTGAATATTGCCATCTTGTCGTTATTAAGGCTGTATATATCTTCTCCCTGTATATATACTTTTCCCGATGTTGGTCTGTCGACACCACCTAACAGGTGCAGAAGTGTAGACTTTCCACTTCCTGAGCTTCCTACTATCGCCACAAATTCTCCCTGATTAACACTAAACGACACATCATTTACAGCTGTCACTTCACTGTCACCCTTGCCGTATTTTTTAACAAGGTGCTCCACCTTTAATATCTCCATAATATAAGTTCCTTTCTTTTCTTACTCTTCCATCATCTTATATATCTCAGATGACATTTCAGTGACATTTTGTGATTTTATTAATCACATCTTGATATACTTGACTATAAATGTTGTCTTATCCTCATTACTATCAACCGTGATATATCCGCCCTGCTTCTCCACAACTGCCTTTGCCAGCGGAAGCCCTATCCCCATACTGTTATCCTCAAACTTCGCCTCACTGTAATACCTCTCAAATATCTGTTTCTGCTGCATATCAGTAAGCTTTTCGCCTGTATTGGTTATATACACCGCTGTATACACGTCATTATCCTCTGTTTTCACATTGACATTTTCACCTGTATTGCTGTGTTCTATTGCATTTTTAATAATATTCTGTATCGCCTCCCTATTCCAGTTATAATCACCATATATGACACAGTCCGTATCAGTGCAGACATTTACAGGAACATTTTTTATCTCAGATATAATAGCGAGATTGTCACTCGCCTCTTTTATAAGCTCTGCGAGGCAGACCTCTTCTTTTTCAAATTCCACCACACCAGCATCTATCCTTGAAAGCTTCAACATAGATACTATCATCCAGTTCATTCCGCTTACCTGACTGAACACTTCATATGTAAACTGCTTTCTTAAGCCAGCCTCCATATCCGGATTGTTGATAAGGTTATCAAGAAGTATCTGCGCCGATGTGAGTGGTGTCTTTAACTGGTGCGATATATCCGATACCGACTGCGCTAAAGCCACTTTATTCTGTATGGCATTGTCTGTCTGCTCCTTCAGCCATACCATAAGCTTGTATAACTGGTTTTTCAAGCTGCTCAACTCATCCTCTGTGTTATTTTCAAGGTCAAGATTATAATTGCCCGCTGTTATCATATCCATATAACGGCTTAGCTGCTCAAGCCTGTATGTCCTCTTTCTTAAGTAAAGAATGAATATCCCCAGATATATAATGCCGCTTACAGCCAGTATAATGCCGCCCAGCAGCACATATGACCTCTTAAGCCCTGACAGTGACCTTACTGCAAATGCTTTCTCATCTATTCCGTAGCTTAGGAGAAGGGGCTTTATCGCTTTTTCTGTCTTACTGCTAATATTCTGTGGAGAATTAATTACATTTATAAGCTCTGTTACATCCACATCAGGATACTGGCGGCACACGCTGCCTATTATCCCCGTCATCGCGTCCATCTCACGCTGCCTGTACATATCCGAAAGCATTGAAGCTGTTATTATGTATACAATAAGGCTTATTACAAATGTTACGACAGCAATCGTTATATATTTTACAGCCTGTCTGTTTTTATATGTACCCATATTTTTATATACACTCCCTTCTTTTATTTACTCATATCTCCTATCTTATATCCCACACCTCTGACCGTTACTATAAGCTTTCCTTCCTTATCACCCAGCTTCTCTCTCAGTCTTTTTACTGTTACGGTCAGTGTATTATCATTAACAAAATTTCCAGCAGAGTCCCATATATATGACAGTATCTCCTCCCTTGTAAACACCTTTCTTGGATTGCCCACCATTATCTTTAATATCTCAAACTCAAGCTTTGTAAGCGGTATTTCGTTATTTTCAAGATATACCTTTCTCGTGTCCGTATCTATTCTTAAGCTGCCTATATTAATCTGTGTGCTGTTTACATTACGCCTAAGGACATTCTTTATTCTTGATAAAAGCTCAAGATTTCTGAAAGGCTTTATAATATAATCGTCTGCACCCAGTTCAAGTCCCAGCACTACATCCTTTTCCTCATCCCTTGCCGTAAGAAAAATAACCGGTGCGATGTCATTATCCTTTATATATCTGCACAGTTCAAATCCGTCCCCGTCCGGCAGCATAACATCAAGTATGACTATATCCGGACTGTTCTTTGCAAGCTGTTTTCCTGCCTCCTCTATATTTTCTGCTACTATCGTTTTGTATCCATTTTCATTAAAAAGATAAGAAAGCCCCATTATGATAGCTTTGTTATCCTCTACTAATAATATACTGTTCATATCATTCTCCATTTCTATATATCGTATTTGTATTATTAATATTGTATTTATATATTTTATTCGATAAATTTCAGTATATATATTTTATTTTTTACTATTAAATTCTCCTAATGCTATTAAATAAAAGAAATATTCTGTATAAATATTTTGCCTTTTAGATGATTAAATCTAAAAACTGCATAATTTAGTCCTTATTATAAACACACATATTTTATAACTATAAATGAACAAATCTAAAATTCTGTACAATTATATCTGCCCATTTATAGATACTTATAACACGCCTAAATATGTATCTTTCTCCCCATTGTGCTAATACTATTTTGTATGTATAATAATATTATACCAAAGTTAAAAGGTTAAATAGTAATTAAATGGGGAGGCACCTATGTTAATTGGAGGTTACAATGTAACTGCTGAAATATTCAGTCTTATCACTTGTTCATTCCTGATTTTTCTTATGATTTATTCCAATCCACGAAAAACCAGCTCATATAGAATCATATACTGCGGAGCACTTATATCGCTGGCTGCCATAATATCACAGCTTGCCCTTATATACTGTGTATCACATAGCGAAACCTATTCTGTACAATTATGTATAGGTATTTCGCTTTTGTTTCTGGCATTATACTTTATAATAATAACATCACTGTATATATATATCAGTTTTCTGTCATCGAAAATATATAACCACAGAAAAGGGCTTCATTATATGCTCACAGCATTTACTATTGTCTACGCTGTTGGTGTCGTATGGTTTTACTCACAGAAAACTAATTATATTACGGAAGATAATATAATATCAATAGATGCGTTTATCAACTTTTACCTTATGTATGGTATTTTGACATGCTTTTTATGCCTTTTTACAGTACTACACAACCAGAATACAATACCTACTGTAGTCAATAAGTATGCTCTCGTGTTCATACCTGTAGATTTTCTTATGCTTACAGTACAGTTTATAACCCAAAATGCTATATTTACAAGTCTGACTTATGTATTGCCTTTTATGATTTACTATATATTATTTCATAGTAACCCATATGATGAGCTAATAGGCTGTCAGAACCAGAATTCATTTGATGCACGTTTTAGTGACAGCGTTGCGATGAAGAGGAATTTTCTTGTTGTATATCTTAACTTTCCGCAGTTAAAAAATGTGAATTATGCTGCGCACAATGAAAAAATAGAAGAAACAGCTGCCAATGTCTGCCGTAAGATAGAACAGCTGCACCATATGGTACACATTTACAGACTTAATAATATTGACTTTGCTATGATTCTTTATATAAAGGATGAAGATAAGATAAAGCAGTTCCTTAACAATGTTGAGAAATGCCTGATAGATAATCTGCATTATTCTTCGTATAATATCAACTACAAGATAGTTGCCATACCGAATAATCCCGTAATATCTACAGTTCATAAGCTTAACTCTATGTCAGATTATCTTTTGGATAAGATTAATAACAAGACTGGCAATCAGTGTTATCTTGCAACTGACAAGGACTATAGGGAATTCCATGAGAATTATAAGGTAGAACAGCTTCTTCTTGATATAAGAAACCAGAATAATCTTAATGACGAGCGTGTCTTATGTTATGCACAACCTATATTCAGTGTTAACGAAAACAGCTTTAGAACAGCTGAAGCACTTATGAGATTATCACTTGACGGAACTATCATATATCCGGATAAGTTCATCCCTCTGGCTGAAAAGAATCATTGTATACACACTCTTACTATGATTATGATTAACAAGGTCTGTCAGACTATTAAGGAATTTGAATCAAAGTACGACTTCGATGCGATTACCGTCAACTGCTCTTCTTCCGAACTGTCAAACCGTGACCTTTTTGATGAACTTATGAATATAATAAATACCAATGGCATCAAGCCACAGCATATAAGACTTGAACTTACTGAAAGTGCCATATTTGACGATTTTAATATGGTCATCAACAATATGGAAAAGTTCAACAAGTCAGGTATTAAGTTCTATCTTGATGACTTTGGAACAGGATATTCTAACCTTGAAAGAATAATAGGATGTCCCTTCTACACGATTAAGTTTGACAAGAGCCTGTTATATAAGTCAATTGACAATTCTGCTGTATCTGACATCGTTTCGCACCTCACAAGCGTATTTAAGAAACAGGGCTTTGTCCTTCTTATAGAGGGGGTTGAAAATGATGAACAGGCTGACTACAGCATAAACAAAGGCTTTGATTATATACAAGGTTACAAGTACGCCAAGCCACAGCCAGTTATTAAGCTTAGGGAATACTTTAATAAGGCTACTGCGTAAGTGTAGTGTGTAAATGTGTATAATATAAATATATTATCTATATCACCATAATATGTATTCAATGACTTTATATGCAAATATGATAAAATGGCTCTAAACTTTACCTGGGAGCGTAAGGTTTAGAACCATTAAAATAACAATTATAAAAATTACAAATAATTAAGATACTATTAGTAATGTAACAACTATAATAAAAGTGGCTTCACGATAATAATAAATAGGAAGCCACTTTTTAGTTTTATTACGTAAATTTTTATCAGCTGGTTTAATTAAGCTGAATATCTTTTGCATATGAATAGGAAATTATCAATAAAAAATCTTAGAAATAGCCAATTAAATCTTCTGGCATCGGTGATATATTCCCCGCTATTTTCCGCTTATATTATGTTGTCCGTTCGCCAATAACTATAATCAGCCACTACTTTATAAGCCCATTAATCCTATTCTTCACCAGCATCCCTCCAATAGTTGGAAGTGGTCTTCTCCTCTCATCTGAAGCCGCTGCACCCTTTTCTGCTTCAACTATACGCTTCTTAATCTGCTCCATTTTATAATCAAGCTCTGCAAGCTGGTCTGCATAGCTTGAAAGCTCCACTGCCAGCTTTTCTGCCTCGCTGTCAGGTATATTCTTCTTATATCTTAACTTATGCTCAACACTTGCCCAGAAGTCCATAGCAATAGTTCTTAACTGAACCTCAACCTTCATAGGCCTTTTCTCATTCTGAAGGAATATCGGTATCTCAATGATAAGGTGAAGACTCCTGTATCCACTTTCCTTAGGATGCTTTATGTAATCCTTCATCTCTATAAGCTTTACATCATCCTGCTGTAACAGGCAGTCTGCAAGCATATATATATCCTCTGAAAATGAACATATAACTCTTATTCCTGCTATATCCCTTATATTCTCCTCTATCGACTGCATTGTAAATGGAATTTTTTTCTTGTTTGCCTTCTTTATGATTCCTTCTGTTGACTTAATTCTTGTCTTTATAGATTCTATAGGATTTCTGTCATATTGTAGTGAAAACTGCTCATTGAGCACCTTGAACTTAGTTTCCACCTCCATAATCGCACATCTGTAGTATGCCATAAGCTGGTTGAAAGGTAGCGTATTAGTTCTTATAAAGTCAAACATTTCGTCTGTCATAAGATTATCCCTTATAAATCTTTCTTCTTCCTGCTTTAAAAATTCTTCTACGCCCATAATTATATTAACTCCTGTTTTGTCTTAAAATATTATTTTATACGCATCATCATATTTACTTCACTATTTATATCTGCCGTTAATAGGCTAAACCGTAATCCATAAAATGTCAATTAAACGCATATAAAAAGTTACTGTATAAAGTCTTATCCGCCAATAAATATAATGACTACAGATTGTTTCACTCTTTATACGTTATCAATCTAATCTGCCATAATATATATTAGTTTATATAACATTATACAGTAACTATAATATATAATATTTTATCTATATAATTAGCAATTTTTCAGATTCACTCATTTATAGATTTCATTTTAAATGTAACAAATATTCTGCTTATAATACAAACGTCTTCTCTAACTCAGGAATCCATTTACAATCTGCTCTTCCGCTTCTTCCTCTGTAAGACCAAGTGTCATAAGCTTTATAAGCTGGTCGCCTGCTATTTTTCCTATAGCCGCCTCATGTATAAGACTTGCATCAACACTGTTTGCCTTAAGCTGCGGACTCGCTGTAACACAGGCGTTATCCATAATAATGGCATCGCATGAGCTGTGTCCTGCACATTTTGTATTACCATTAATTCTGCTCACAAACTCCTGATAACTGTTATTCTTTGCAACACTTCTTGAAACCACATCAACCGATGCATCCTCACCATTGACATCCATATTAAACTCAGTCTTTGCGTGCTGCTCACCTGTAGTCATTATATTTTCATGAATAGTAAGCTTGGAACCAGCCGCCATATCGCCGCTTGTTTCCCTTAAAGTATCATCTATTCCTGATATCTGGGAAGTTTCCATATCCATAATAGCACCATCTTCAAGATGGACTATCGTTGTTGGATTCATAAGACGCTTTCCACGTCCTTCTCCCTCTCCGTAGTGCTTCTCTATATACTTTAACTTAGCATTTTTTCCAACATAAAATGTATGAATTCCATCATGTGTTGATGTATCATCTCCACAGTTGTGTATACCACAACCGGCTATGATAGTAACGTCCGCATTCTCTCCTATATGAAAATCATTGTATACAAGGTCTTTAAGGCCTGTCTGGCTTATGATAACCGGAATATGCACACTCTCATTTTTGGTTCCCGGCTTAATATATATGTCTATTCCCGGCTTGTCATCCTTTGTAACTATATCAATATTGGCAGTTGTATTACGCGCTGCCGCCTTTCCATTTGCTCTTATATTGTATGCTCCAACAGGAAGTGCATCAAGTTCTGCAACCTCATGTAAAAGCTTCTTCTCTATTGCATCCATTATATGGCATCCTTTCTTTGAATATTATGACTGATTAACAGACCATTGAACCTGTTCCCTCAAGTAACTGTGGAAGTATATCCTCCTTATCACCATACTTATCAATAGTTCCATCCTTAATAACTACTATCTTGTCAGCTATATCAAGAATTCTTTCCTGATGGCTTATAATTATGATACTTCCGTGGTTTGTTGTATGCATTTCCTCAAATACTTTTATAAGATTTTGGAAGCTCCAAAGGTCAATTCCTGCCTCTGGTTCATCAAAAAGTGACAGCTTTGTTCCCCTTGCCCTTATCATGGCTATCTCAATTCTTTTTAACTCTCCACCAGAAAGACTACTGTTAAGCTCTCTGTTAATATAATCCTCTGCGTGAAGACCTACCTCCTCAAGATATCCCTTAAGCTCACTGTATTTAGCATCCTTACCTGCCGCAAGTCTTAGCAAATCCCTTACTTTAAGCCCCTTAAATCTTACAGGCTGCTGGAATGCAAAGCTTATGCCCTCCTTCGCCCTGTCAGTAATGCTCATATTAGTTATATCAACTCCATCAAGAAGAATAGTACCCTCTGTTGGCTGATATATACCAGCTATAACCTTTGCAAGTGTAGACTTACCACCACCATTTGGTCCTGTTATAGCTACAAATCTTTCATCAATCTTTAAAGTAATATCCTTCAATATCTCCATACCATCTTCAGTAGTATATCCGACATGATTAAGCTCTAACATTATACCTTAATCCTCCGTTCATTCCTTGTTATATATGCTGTCATACAGCACACCTTACATATATTCTACATAACAATCAGGCAATCGCATCAGATAAAGTTATATAGAATAACTAATCCTATATTCCCAAGGGTAATCAGGATTAATCTGCTCTTTATATTAACACATAACACTGATAATAATCAATCAATAATATTTTTTACAGGCACAATATATTTATACCTGTAAATGAACATTCCCCTCATAATATGCTTCCAAAGCTGTAAAGTCATTCCTATCTTTACGATAATATCTCTTAATGTGTCCACTCCAGACTCTTTAATAGCTACTTATTTACTACAATTAAATTAATTGTCAGTCATATAATGTATATTTCCCCCAGCTCTTGACAAGGAACCCAAAGAACCAAAAGAAGGCTGTGAACTGCAACCTTCATGAATTAAAAAAAGAAGGCTGCAATCCACAACTCTCTGCAAACTACAACCTTCTCTTTACATTTATACATAAATCATTAAATATCACGCATTTAACACAATCCATAACAATGTACAACTGCATATGACATATGCGTACCCTGCCTACTTAAGTACATTTTCTTTTATATATGCAAATGTATAATCCTCACCCTTCTCTGCTAACATTGTAAGAAGACTATATATAAGCTCCTTTGTCTTAGGGTGCATAATATAATGGTTCATTCCACGCTTAAAATACTCAAGTGAGTCCGAATCCTTATACTTATCCTTGTTATATATCTTGCTGGCAGCCACTCTGTCACAGAACATTTCAACAACATAATTGACAGGCATTTCCATACCTACAAGACTTCCATCGCCACCCTTGGCTGGATAATCAATCCAGTACTCATAATGATGCTTGTTGCGTCCCTTATGGTGAAGCCACGCTGTCGAACAGCCCTCTGCCTCTCTTTGCGCATTATTCGGACTTCTGTTTCCATCCTGATAATACTTCACACCCGGAATAAACTCCGTAAAGCTGTACTTCGACATATCGTGCAATAGTCCCTGCTTATAAAGCCCTACCCTGAAGCAGTTCTTCATAACCTGAAACTTGTGATGATTAATAGTATTCAGATGTCCAAAAAAATTATGAAAAAATACCGCTGGTTTCATATATGCCATCCTTTACTTTTGTGTCTATTATTTAACATACTTATAAAGTGTATCAAATTCAAAAATAAATTCAAGCAGTTAATAAATATTTTATATATTCCATAATCTAATTCTGTTGTGCCTTCTTTACAACCTCATCATAAAAATATTCCTGCGAATTGAGCCTTGATATTCCGTCCACCGCATCCTTCTTATAATAATTACCATCATTAGCCATAATTCTTGCCTTGACATTATCAGAAAGCATTGTGTTAAACATACGCAGAATTCTTTCCTTTATGCCATCATCATATACAGGAGTAGCAACTTCGACTCTCCTGATTGTATTTCTTGTCATAAAATCTGCTGATGATATATATATCTTTGCAGTCTTACCTTTGCCAAATATATATATACGTGAATGCTCAAGAAATCTTCCTACAATACTTGTAATTGTAATATTGTCTGTATAGCCTTCTATTCCAGCCACCATACAGCTTATACCTCTTATGACCATATCTATCTTAACACCACTCATAGAGGCCTCAACAAGCTTTTCTATGATAGTCTTATCAGTAAGAGAGTTAATCTTTATACCTATATAAGCTTCTTCACCATTCTGAGCCTTTTTAATCTCATCATCGATAAGCTCAAGAACCTTATTCTGAAGGCACTTAGGTGCAACAAGCAAATGTTCTGTATGTTCAACTACATCTCCAAGTCCAAGATTATTGAACACATCTGCTGTTTCTCTTGCAATATTTACATCAGAGGTAATAAGCGCAAGGTCTGTGTAGAGCTTTGCTGTCTTTTCGTTAAAGTTACCTGTTCCAACGTGAGTTATATACTTAAAGTCCTCACCATCTTTATATGTTATAAGGCATAGCTTTGAATGTACCTTAATATGCTCTATTCCATATATAATCTTACATCCAGCCTCTTCAAGACGTCTTGACCATTCTATATTATTCTCTTCATCAAATCTTGCCCTCAGTTCAACAAGTACAACAACCTCTTTACCATTCTCAGCCGCTTCTATAAGAGCCTCAACTATCTGTGAGTTCTTGGCAACCCTGTAAAGAGTCATCTTGATAGATAATACCCTGTCATCACTTCCAGCTTCGTTAAGCAGCTTAATAAGTGGATGCATACTTTCATATGGATAACTTAACAGCACATCCTTTTTGGCTATCTGGTCCATAATTGGCTGCTTTATATCCAACTGCTTTGAATTCTGTGGTACTCTTCTTTCGTAAAATAATTCTCTTCTGCCTCTTAAGTCATCCTGTATCTTTGATATAAATGACATCTCAAGTGGTGACTCCGAATAAAATACCTGCTTTTTGTCAAGCTTCAACTCCTTGCAGAGCTCAGATATAACCTTATCATCAAGCACCCTTGAATACTCTAACTTAACAGGACACAATCTTCTTCTTTCTTTTATAAGCTGCTCCATAGTGTCCCTGTAGTCCATATCTTCATCAAAAAATGCCTCATCCATATCTATATCAGCATTTCTTATTATTCTTATAAGCGACTTGCTCTTAACACTGTACTTCTTGAATATCTTCGGCAGAAAATGCAGTATAAGCTCCTCAACAAGCATATACTTTCTGCTGTCTGAAGGAATAGGTATAAGTCTGTCAAATATCCCGTTACTGCAAGGTACAAGACCTATCTTGTCGTTATTCTTAGAACCAAGAAGGGCTACTGCATATATCTCCTTATTCTTAAGAAATGGAAACGGATTTTTCTTTCCTATAACTTGTGGTGAAAGTATAGGAAGTATAGACTTATTAAAGTAATTCTCAAGATATACTGCATCTGAATACTCCACATCATTAAAGCTTATAAGCTTAACCCCCTGACTGTCAAATTCATACATAAGTCTTGCATATATTTTATCCTTCTTATGTAACAATTCTCTTGTTTCTGCAAATACAGCATCTAACTGCTGCTCTGCCGTCATCATTGACTTATTGTCAAATCCTGTTATGAATTCCTGTTTGCTCTTCTTCGCAAGAATCATCTGGTCATACAACGAACCAACTCTTACCATATAGAACTCATCAAGATTGCTGTTAAATATAGAAACAAATGTTAATCTTTCACATAAAGGAACTCTCTTATCATCAGCTTCATCTATAACTCTTTCATTAAACTTAAGCCATGATAACTCTCTGTTCGCAAAAAAAGGCAGCTTCTCACCTTTCTTACGATAATTTTCCTCAATTTCTTTTAAATTCTTATGCGCACTGACAACATTCTGTTCGGCGCTCTTTATACTATTAGCTTCCATAGGCTGTTTTACCTGTTCTTCCTGTTTTATTTTATCTGTTGTTTCATTTATAATTTCATTTTTATCAAGCTTATTATATTGTTCCATATCCACCCTCTGTTTCCCAGTTTCTTTTGTTTCTGGCTTTGTAATGTCGTTCCCGTCATTTTCCATTGATTGATTATTCTCTTTCTCCGGATGATTTCCTGAAACTTCTATGACATCTACACTTTCTGATGCTTGTTTCTTAGCCGTTACATTAACATCTGATTTTTTTACCTGCGCTGGTTCAATTGCCGCCTTTATGCGTTCCTTAGCTGTTTCCACAGATTTTACGTCAATAACAGTCTGCTGTTCATCTTTTTTCCTTTTAAATGTAAACTTTATTGCCTTTAATCTCCAAAACATATACCCATCGCCTTTGCTTCTTTTATTATTCCAGCATCAGGATTGACAGTCTTTAACTTGCCGGCAACTTCTCTTAATGCAATCTTATCCATCTGGTTATTCTTAACACATACCATATAGCCATATTCCTCATTCATAATAAGCTCTGCGGCCTTAGCGCCAAGTCTTGATGCAAGTACCCTGTCATATGCACAAGGACTTCCTCCACGCTGTACGTGTCCCGGAACTGTAACTCTTACCTCCTGACCTGTTCTTTCCATAATACCGGCACCTATCCTGTATGCTGCTGATGGAAAATGCTCTCTCTTTCTTATCTCCTTAAGCTCCTTTTTGGTAAATTCCATCTCTTCCTTTGATATAATACCCTCTGCAACTGCAAGTATTGTAAAATGCTTCTTCTGGCTGCTTCTTTTATTAATAGCCTCTACAACCTTATCTAAATCGTATGGAATTTCTGGAATAAGAATAACATCTGAGCCGCCCGCTACACCTGCGTGAAGTGTCAGCCAGCCTGTCTTATGTCCCATAAGCTCTACTATAAATACCCTGCTGTGTGAGGCTGCTGTTGTATGTATACAATCAATAGTACTTGTAGCAATATCTACCGCTGACTGGAAACCAAAGCTGACATCCGTACCAACAAGGTCATTATCAATAGTCTTAGGCAGTGTAACTACATTAAGACCTTCTTCGCTCAACAGATTAGCTGTCTTGTGAGTTCCATTTCCACCAAGAATAACAAGGCAGTCAAGTCCAAGCTCCTTATAAGTCTTCTTCATAGATACAATCTTATCTTTGCCATTCTCATCCGGCTCAGTTATCTTCTTAAAAGGAGTTCTTGAAGTTCCAAGAATAGTGCCTCCGATTGTCAATATTCCTGAAAAGTCATCAACATTCATAACCTTGCAGTTATTATTGATAAGCCCCTTATATCCATCAAGAAAACCATATATCTTTACATCTGGTATCTTATTATATAAACTCTTTGCAACACCTCTCATAGCTGCATTCAAAGCCTGACAGTCACCACCACTTGTTAACATTCCAATCTTCATACGTCTGCCTCCTATTCTTCTCATGTTATTCTCATGTAAAATCATTTTATTATAAATTCTGTTTATACTTACTTTTGTTTAACATTATTATACATCTTATATATGAATTCTATCTGTTGTTTTATGTAAAATCTATGTAAATTCGGGTATATCCTTATCATTTTGCAACTTTTCTTTATTTACTCACCTATAATTTGTTAAATTTAATATATTTATCTTATTATACATCCAATTTTATAATATTACAATCATTTTATTAAGTATAATATACTCTCGTAAGTTTTAAAATGTAATTGTGATAAGGAAATAGCTTATTTCCTTAAAGCAATTACATTTTTTTTATTTACAAGGGAGATTGAATACTATGCGAAAAATATTTTTTAAGAAAGATTGGAAAGACATAAAAAATACATTCTTAGAGAATGAAGAAGTTATTTTAAATGATAACTATAAGGGTTTTAAGATTGAGCTTGTTTATAGCCCTGCTGTAAAAACTGCTTTCAGTTTTGGTGATGAAGTACTCTTATTAATAACTGACGAACTTGGTTCTAAGTATGAGTATGATATAACTTTAACTTCTGACTATGAATTTGTACACGAAAATATATGCAGCAAGTTTATTGAATTTGAAACTGCATATATAGAAAATACTGCAAAGACTATTGAAGAAGTCAAGGCAGAAAATGAGCGTATATTCAAGGAAGAAAAAGAAGCCGAAGTAGACGAGCACTTAAATAAATTTAACAATTATATTGCAACCGGTGATGAAAACTTGTTTGCTGATTGCTTGGAATATTGGGAAGACAAGAAAAACCGTGCTGATATTATCAAAAAGTTCTTAACAAATGAAGTTAATAAGTATGCACATAGCCAACTTAAAATAGCTTTTGTTTTAAAGACTGTGTATGACGAAAAGTTATATCAGATTGACGGATATAAAAACATCTATGAATACGCATATGACAATTATAATATCGCTCGCGGCACTTGTAGCAACTGGCTTAAAGTCGTAGACAACTTTGGGGTATTAAATAAGCAGACTGGTTTTTATGTTCTTGATAACAAATTACAGGACTTTAGTATAACACAGCTTATATTAATACGTGGCTTAACAATAGAACAGATACAGGCGGCAAATATAACACCGGATATGCCTACAAGAGAGATAAAGCAGGTAGTTAAAGATGAATTAAATCTTAAACATATTGCCACGGACGTATCTGTTAATACAGATAATTTAATAGATAATCCCGATAGTGAAAATGAATTATATGGGGATGCCGTTAAAGCGGATATTATTTCCGACAGCAATAACCAGTCTGTCGGTTATGATATTAAATCCTCTATTAACCCACCTATTTTAGAAAAAACTGATATTGATAATTCTGATAAGGACGTTAAAAAAGATAGCAAGGAAACTGTTAGAGAGATTGAAAAGCCTAAAATGAAGTTAGGACTAAAAGGCGGCTTTGATTTAACCACAAGCCAGATAAGTATGCTTAATTCATTGTTGAATAAGTGTAAAGGTAAAGAAGTAGACATTTGTATCTACGTTAATTAATACGTTAATACCTCTCTACTGTTTATCTAATAGGCAAGTGGTAAACAGTAGGAGTTATTAAAGGTCCGTTCATACACGAACGCACTATATATATAATCTTACAAAATAAATTAATTAAGAGAGGGCGCAAAATGCGCAAAGGTGAAAAAAAAATGGATGTTAGACAGATTTTAGTTGTTAAAGTATATAGAAAGAAAGACCCACAGGAAATAAGAGATAGACAGACTGGCAGAGTATCTGGAGTATATTATCCGGTTATCTTAGATGACGGCGATAACACAATAGATATGACAGTTCCCGAAGATGTGTACAATGAAATACAGGAAGACAATATTTATGCATTTGTAACACGTTTTGACGACAGGTTTAGACGTGACGGACAGGCGATAAAGCCTAAGATTGAGGGTCTTATGTTTGAACTTCCTAATAACTGGCGTGGTGACTTCTTAAGCAAGTTCAATGAGCTTGTATCTTCAAGTGTGTACACACCTGCGAAGCCAGCGGCTAACACAGAAAAAACAACCGCAAATACAGAGAAGCCAGCGGCTAACAAGTAACTTTGTTATAAAGCCGTTCCCTTGTACGGCTTTATATAGATAAGTCCTTATACGCAAGTATCGCATAGCTTGTGTATAAGGCAGTTATATAACAGTGTAGCACTAACACTGTTATATGGCTCATATGTATATGTTACTGGGTGCATATCTCAATGTGTGCGCCCACAAACATATAGAGATATAAAAGTTCGTTCGATTGAACTTTATAAGATAAATAAAAACATATTTATATGTGAATTAAGTGGGTTCAATTCCCATTATCTTATAATTATCTCTATACCCTTATTTATAATCAGACTTAACATATATTCAAGTGTGTTTAAGTTCTGATTAAACATAGCAAGTTCTTCTTTATCTCCTAAAAAAGCGAAGTAATCCCGCTTGCTATGTTTAATTAGCATTTAAGCACGTTAATACAAGGGTTTAAAGCTAAAAGTTTTAAGTTAAACAAAAATAATAACAAGGGGGTCAAGAAAAATGTTTCGATTGGTATCTAACATAGTTGTGTTTATTGCAATCGTAATGTGGTCAATAATCATCTTAACATTTTTAGTAATTACTATTTATAACAAAGTAACTGGTAAAGCTATTAAGAAAAGTGATAAAGCCACAACGCAGGACTTAACAGTGCAGTCCCACGTTATAGCAAATAATCCAAGCAATATCGACTATGAAGAAGTCCGTAAAAAGGACGTAGAAAACATTGTTAATTCTGAAAGTTCTGATAATTCAGAAAAGAACTGTAAAACAGAGAATAACAAACCGAAAAGCAATAAATCAAAAAGCACATTGATACTTTAATAATACTTAAAGGACTTGCAGAGAACTATTAAGCCAATAGTGACAGCTTGCGCCGCTACTGCGGCAAGAGTGGCACGCACTACCGCATAGCACCCACACAGCGCATATTAAGCCGGTAACTTTCAAGGGTGCTATAACTACCGCTTGCTTAAACACTGCCTAGCGGCATCCAATATTGCAGATTGGCGGTGTAGCCGTTCCGACTGTCACGACTGATATTCGCCTAATCAACAAAATATCAATGTGTTGTGGGGTTCTATGTTTGGGATTATCTCGTTATGTAGTGGGGCACCCTTGGAAGCCTACTGTACACTACATTGATATGATGTTGATTAGGATTGTTGTAAAGTGAATTTTACCACAAAGAAATTTAAAGGGGTTTAGATTATGCCACAACGTATATTAAAAACGATACTTATAATTATGTTGGTTGCTCTTCTATTTATTAATGTAAATACTGTTATTAATGTAAATTATGTGCGAGCCGAAGAACCAACAACGCAAGTTATAACAAGTGATAATACAGAAAATGAAAGTAGTACAGAATTAACTGAGCCAACTGTTCAAGAAGCTTTATCAAAAATATCTAACAATCTTAATTATATGTTAATTATGCAGATAATAAGTTTAGGTGCATTTCTTGGATATGTAGCAATAGACCGATTGAGGTAATAAAAATGACTGTTAATGAATTTACCGACTTAATAATTCAATTTATCGGTATAGGCTTTTCAATGTCCGTTATCTTGTCATTTTGCGCTTGGGCAATAATGAAAGTATGGCGCTTATTTACCGATATAACACGACCTTGATATTAACCCTTATGGGATAATATATAAAATCTTAAGAGAGGAGTAAAACAACTATGGAAAACGAAGTTGTTAGTAAAGTAGCTATGGATGAAAATATCAAAACAGCGATAACAACAGCTTGTCAGACTGCCGTGGATACCTGTAAGGATGGTATCGTTGCAGTACTTCCTATTGGCTTAGGTCTTATGGCTATCACAATGGGTATAAAAATTTCAGTAGGTTTCTTCCGTTCACTTGCTAATTAAGCAGGACGGATAACAAGCTTAGAAAAGGCATACATAAAACGTGTATGCCGCCGACAACTTTCGTAGTGCATTAAATATATAACATTGAGAGGAGAAAAATGGGATATTTATTATTAATTTTATTCTTTCTTGTGTGGCGAAACGCTGTGCAGATACGTAAAGCGGTTAATTATTCCGTGTATGGTACTACTGCCAACCCACGAAATATAGCAAGAAAAATGTTCATAAAACTAGCGGACATAAGAAATGAAGAGGTACAGAAAAAGAAAGAAGCTAAACAGGCAGATAATAAACAACAGAAAGTTAATGAGGTATCATAATGATATGGTTAATTTCCTCTGCGTTTACCTTTGTCATATCTGTTTTCTTTGATACTGTATTGAACTTTTTAGGTTTATATTGTTGGTATGTAAGTCTGGGGTTTTACATTGTAATATTTACAGTCGTGTACATATTCTTGCATTACATATGGGATAATTAGGAGTTCCAGTATGAAGAAGATAAAATATTATATTGTGTATTTTATTGCAATAATCTTAATAAATGTATTTTTTATAGGTGTATTATATATTATTTTTATGATACTTTATTGGATTACTTTACTAAAATAAGTTTGTTCGCCCGAACACACAAAGAGGATAAAAAGATGAAAGGAAATAGTGTTATTAAAAGATGTCCTGAGTATATCGGTGTGTCTTGTATAGACGGCACTTGTCCTAAGGCTAATCAAGAAGAATATGAAGAGTATGGAATTCCAGTTGTGAGGACTTGTTATGAATGTTCATATTATAGAGGATGTGAAGATTGTGCAGGCTGCGGCTGTGATGAAGCCTTAAAACAGAAATATCAATAAGGAGATTTAAAATGAATTGTAGTTTTTTTAATGTAGATTTATTTCTTAAATGTATAAAATATGATAGCGGCTTAGGATGTATCACAAATTTTGATACAAGTGTGACATACTCTGATGTTACAGCGTGCCTTTTTGCTGATGATGTTACATCTATACATCTTGTTATTAAAGATGATAGAGATAATATTATATGTGGTGATATTATAAAAATAGATAATAATTTTTATGTATCATATCATTGTAGTGATGAGGTTGTTGTAATTAATTCCGTTCCGGACACATTTTATATATTCACATTAAAACAGCTTATGCGTTATATGTCTGACTTGTACAGATTATCTTGTACATAATGAGGAAAAAAGTTAAATAAAAGCCACTTAGATACTTGTGCTATCACTTGCCTAGTAGTACAATAGTTATGTAAGGGGGTGTATATGTATATGGATATAATAATTGATATAATTAGTCCTATAATCGGGATTGTATTAGTATCTTATTTAATCTATTTTCTTTATTTAAAGATAAAATTGAATAAAGAAAAAATAAAATATTATGAAAATCAGAATAAAGAGGACTTAGGCAAGTAAAACTTGCTTAGGTCTTTTTTTTATGGGGTGTTTATGTTGAAAAGAATTTTATCTATTATTTTGTGTTTGTCTATTTTTGTATGTTCGGTTTTTATGTTTATTCCTTTTTCTGTTAAAGCAAATAGCATTTATAATACTATATATGATGGTTACGATTATTCTTCTGTTATTTCGCAACATAAAACTTTTTCTTTTACTGATAAAGGCGGTAAAAAGCATACTGTTTTTAAGGCAACTTCTTCTAGCGCTTGGATATGTGTTTTTGGCGAGCGACAAGTAATTGGTGATGATGATGAGCTTAATTATTATTTATCTTGGTATTCTTATACCGGTTATCAGTCAAAATTGAATGTTTTTTTTCAATTTTTAGCTGCACAGATGGGCATTATTACAAAGGGTGCTAGTACTATTTTAGAGGATGCTATTAATAATAGTAGTATAGATGTAGATTATAATGATACTAACGGTCTTATAATCTCCTCTGACTCTGTTGATAAGTTAAGAAAACAGTTGAAATATCAGTACTATGATTCTATTGGTGTTGCTCCTTTGTCCTCATCTGGAAAAGATGTAAAAAATGCTTTATCAAATTTGCGTTCTTCTTTTGATTATGAAGAAGATTATATTGATGCTTTATCTCGTTTGGGCGATTTTGATTATTCTTTTAGTTCAAATTATAATCAATATAACTTTTGTGTAGCTTTTAATAAAAGTTCTTATTCTTATGTGTATATCACAAGTGATAGCTCTTGTTTATCTTTTGTTGATTCTGATTTAAGATTGGTTGAACTTCCTTATTTAATTCTACTTAATCAAGATTTTACAATGGGTACTTATCATCATACTTTTAAAAATATTTGGGTATCATCTGGTCGCGTATCTTTAGAACAATTTAGTTATACTGAATTTTATGCAAAATTATTTCTTGATTCTGTTAATATTAATACTGGCGATTTAACTTCTATGAATGTAAATTATGGTCGTTTTTACAATTCTACTAATAGTGATTTTTTAATATTTAAGTCTTATGAGGCTTTATATAATTATGTTAAAGGTTCGCAAACTGCTTATTTATCATCTAAAGTTGAACAGACAGGCGAAGATATAATAATTAGTATTGACGATATGAATACAAATATATCTGACAAGATGGATAGTCTTATCGACAGTATTAACAGCAAAAAAGACGGAATGAGCGCAGACGAATTGCAAAACGCTATTGATAAGGGACTTGAAAGCATAAGCGGCAAAATGGACGACATAAAAGATAATACAGAGAAAACTAATACAAAATTAGATGCTCTCCTGTCTGCTATGCAGTCGCAGAATGAAATTCTTATGAATATCCTCGGTGTTACAACTGATATATATAATGTTGTTTCTTCTAAAGACAATGAAGATGATACTAATTATACAATCGCAGACTTGCAGCCGCATTTTAATAAGTGTTTTACCGCTGTTAAAAATATGGTCCTGTATGGTGAAAGTTCTTTTGAAGATGTAGGCACACAATCTGTTATGAATGTTGATAATGATGTTGGTATTGCTGTTTATGCTGATGACCCTGAAAACCACGTAAAAGATTATCATAACGGCTTATTAGGTAAATTTCCTTTTTGTGTGCCGTATCAGCTTTATGAATGGTTACAAGTTCTACAAGCTGACCCTAAGACACCTGAATTTACTTACGATTATGGGTATATGTTAAAGTATTTTGGTGTTTCGTCTGATACTGATACTGTTATCAAATTTGATTTGTCACAATATGATGATTGGGCGAAAAATGCAAGAAGTTTCTTAAAGCTATCTTTTACTCTTGCTGTTGCTGTCGGTACTTATAGGAAATTTAAGGGGGAAATATAAATGTTACAAATAACTGCTAGTGCTTTAATAGGCTTGCTTGTAGCTGGTCTTATTAGCTTCCTAACTAATTTAACGCTTACTATTATACAGATTGGATTAGCTGTGCAGGCGTTCTTGCCTACTGATGTTTTTTACGGCATTTTTGATGTTGTTAATGAGCCGTTATATAGTTTTATGCCTTATGTTAATTGGTTTGTGCCTATTGATTATGCTGTGCTGTTAGTTGGTGCATTTGTTGATGCTTATGCGACTTACATAATGTATAAATATTTTAAAAAGATACTTGCAAGTCTGTTTGATAATATCTCTAATCCACTAAAAATAGTATCTTCATTAATGAAATGATAAAGTTCGTTCGATTGAACGCACAAAGGATGTGATTTTATGGCAATAGATTTTTATACCGGTGTTCCCGGAAGTGGCAAGTCTTACCACGCCGCACAAAGAATATACCACGCTATCCGCAGTGGTAAAACAGTTATAGGAAATATAGAAATAAATGTAGATAACATTCCTCCAAAGGGTAATAAACCAAAGGGGCAATATATTTATATAAGCAATCGTGAATGGCTTAATAATTCTATAAAAGAACGTAAATTAAAAACTAATGGAGAATACTCTAACAGCCTTGTAGAACCTAAAGACCTTTTTAGTTATCTGCAAGGCTTAAAGGGGTTCGCTTATAACTTTCATAAGCGTAATAAAGACGGCACTTTTAAATTATTTCAAACTTTAATTATTCTTGATGAATGTCAAGAACTGTTTAATAGTCGTACTTGGAATAGAAAAGACCGCCTTTCTTGGTGTGCTTTCTTTCGCTTACATCGTAAACTCGGATATGATTGTATTCTTATATCGCAAGATGATAAATGCATAGATAAGCAAATAAGGGCAGTTTTGGAAACTGAATACTTACATAGAAATGTCAGTAAATATAAACTCTTTGGAAAAATCTTAGCCGCACCCTTTGGCGGCAATCTTTTTTTATGCCTTAAAAGGATGTATGGATATAGCAAAAAGGATGCCAAAGCAGGTGCGCAGTTTATATGCGGCAGTAATAAATATTTTGCAATTTACGACACTACGCAGTTATATTAAGCGGAATTCCCGTAGTTTGCGGAGGGATAACGCTTAATATAACTGCCAGCAGTACAGATAAATATATAAATATCTTATACGTGCGCGCGCACACGCGTACTTGATATTATATACACTTAATTCTCACATTTAAAAATTTAAGGGAGATAAAGAAGTAAATGGGAGCTTACAACGTAAAACAAATAAAGTTTTTAAATCAAACTCAAGTTAAAGTTTATGATAAACCGATTGAATATGGACAGAAGAAAAAAGTTCGTGCGAACGAACACAAGAAAGAAAATAAAGAGAGAACGCAACAAGCTATAGACTTATCAATTAGACAGTCAATGAATAGAACAAAAAATTCAATATGGCAGATTGCTTTATCTAACAAATGGGAATATTTTGTAACATTTACGTTTAATCCCAAAATTGTTAAATCTGATGATTATGAGGAATGTGTATTCTATATGTCACAGTGGTTAAAAAATGCAAAATACCGCTGTAGTCCGGATATGAAATATCTTATAGTACCGGAGTATCACAAAGACAAGAAAAAATTCCATTTCCACGCGCTTATGTCTAACATACAAGGAATTACACTTGTAGATAGCGGCTATCGAACTAATAATAAAATAATTTACAATATAGCAAATTATCACTTAGGCTATACAACTGCTATCCCAGTCGATAATGATAAAGACGGACAAAACAAAACTTGTGGTTATATGCTTAAATATATAACTAAAGATTTAGTTAATCTGTCGCAAGGCAAAAAACGCTACTGGTACAGTGTAAAGAATTGTGACAAGCCTGTTGTAGATGATTATATTGTCGATAGTGAACATTTGCACGATTTTATAGAATGTCTTGAAAATGATAAGAATTATAGAAAAAAGATTGATATGCCTTTTAGTGATAATGAATTAAAGATATATAACTTTGAAACTTAAGAACTTATATGTATAATCTACAAGGGGGTTAGACTTATGGGTAAATACTTAACAGACAAAGAAAGATATTTAATAGAACACTTGTATAATAAGCAGCATTTAACGCAAAGGGAAATAGCTAAACAACTGGGGAAACATTACAATACAATTTACAACGAAATTAAAAGAGGTAAAACAAAACTTATTAACAGCGATTTAACAGAAAGATGTGTGTATTGTGCGGATGTCGCTATAAGAAAGTATAAATATAACTGCACTGCAAAGGGTGCGCCGCTTAAAATCGAAAATGATTATAAGTTTAAAGAGTTTATTGAAAAATGTGTAAAACAGCACTTTTCTTTTTATTCTGCAAACTTGCTTGCAAAACAAGAAAACTTTAATACTACTGTTTGCTTATCAACTTTGTATAATTATTATCATCAAAATATTTTTGATATAAAACAATCTGATATGCCAGTAACGCACATAAGGAAGAAAAAGAAAGAAAAGCAAGGCAAGAAAGTATATAAGTTTGGTTACAAGTCTATTGAGGAACGCAAGGATATATCTGAACGTGAAGAAATCGGACATTTTGAAATGGATACTGTACAAGGAAAGCAAGGCACAAAAAATTGTTTATTAGTTCTTACAGAACGCAAAACAAGGCAGGAAATAATCTATAAGCTTAATGATAAAAAGTGCGCTTCTGTATGGTCTACGTTAGAGAATGTGTGGAATAGATTAAAACATAAAATTAAAACTATCACTTGTGACAATGGTGTTGAATTTTCCACCAACTATGATTTTAAAAACAAAGACTTGGAAAGGTTCGTTCGCACGAACTTATACTATTGTCACCCATACTGTTCTTGTGAACGTGGCAGTAATGAAAACGCTAATAAGCTAATACGCCGCTTTATTCCTAAAGGTTTAGATATAAAACCTTATAGCAAGAAATATATAAAACAGATACAAGACTTTATAAACAATATGCCACGTAGGATGTTTAATGGTTTATCAAGCAATCAATATTTAAAACTTTTAGAAAGTGAGGTTATCCAACAATGAATAATATGTTAATAGTAGCATTAAGGCATATAAGAGATTGTGTATTTAAGTATATATGTTCATTTCATACTAAAAATAACATAATCTGTTATATGCCTTGTCGTTATGCTTATAAATGTGATATTTCTTGCAAAAATAGTAATAAATAATCATTTTCGCATTGTATCTAATAAAATACAATCTTATCACAATTTTTTCTTGACATTTTCAATTTTTAAATTACATTTGATATGGAGGTCATTATGCTAAAGTGGTTAATGTTATTTATATATATTATTCTTGGAGTATACATACTATGGAGAATGATACACTGGTTTAAAATAGTCATACCGTTATTTAAGCACAGACGTATGCAGGCAGTATGGATAGGTCTGTACTGTATATTGGCATCGACTATATTCTTAGGAGTGTTTCTTCCGCGAAGCAGTATTCAGGCATGGATACATAAAGTGAGCAATGTATGGCTTGGGTACTTTATATATCTACTGTTCTTTATGATTATAGGAGATATAATAGTTCTTATACTTAAGAAAATAGATAAGAAGAAAAATGTTCCGATGCTTCACAGGCTGTATGGTGCGCTGATAATAGGTATATGTATAGCTGTTGTAAGTGTTGGTTTTACAGTGTATGGAACTATTCATGCAAGGCAGATGACAACGAGAAGTTATGATATAAATGTTGATAAGCAGGTTGATGGAATTGATAGTCTTAATGTAGTTCTTGTTGCAGACCTTCACTTAGGATATAGTATTGGCTGTGACGATATGAGAAAAATGGCAGAGCGTATAAATGCGCTTAATCCTGACGTTGTCATATATGCTGGTGATATATTTGACAATGATTATGATGCACTTGATGATGAGGCACAATTAAAGGAAATTCTTCACAGTATAAATGCGAAATATGGTTCTTATGCTGTGTTTGGCAATCATGATGTGACAGAAACTCTTGTAGGAGGATTTTCGACAGCTTCGAGCAGGAAAGCATTCAGGGACTCACGTATGGAAAGCTTTCTTGATGAAGCTGGTATTAATATAATGCTTGATGAGGTAACAACTATAGCAGATGGAAAGATTAATCTTATTGGAAGGCTTGACGGAGAAAAGGCTGGAGATGGCACACGTAACCGAAAAGACCTTTCTGAACTTATTGAGCAGTGCGATATGAGTAAGCCGGTCATAGTCATAAACCACGAACCGGATAAGCTTCATGAGGCAGCGGATATGGGCGTGGACGTTATGTTAAGCGGACATACACATGCCGGACAATTCTTTCCACTTACGATAGTCCAGCCATTTGCGTGGGAGAATTACTGGGGCATAAAGAAGATAGATAATATGTACAGTGTGGTTACATCTGGTGTAGGATTATATGGTCCGGCTATGAGAGTGGGAACGGACAGCGAGGTTATGAGTGTAGAGATTAATTTTAGGTGAATTATAGAAGTGTTTATGTGAAGAATTATTATAGATTATTTTAGGAATACGACAACCATTGGGATAATAATGAAGAAATATTATAAAGAGAATATAACTTTTTATAGGGCTGTCTTTTCTGCCATTGGAACATAATTGAGAGATATTATAAAAGAAATATCTTATATTATTTTGTACATTTCTAATGACATTTAATAAGCTTTTATTTATAATAAATTGCCCGTGAATATAAATAATGACTTAAATAATAATAAGTGAGGACTAATCAGATTATGAAAGATCTTACCAAAGGAAAACCATCTGTATTGATACTGACATTTGCACTGCCTATATTTCTGGCAAATCTGTTACAGTTGACATACAGTATTGTGGATACAAGAATTGTAGGTACATTTCTTGGTGAAAATATGTTAGCAGCGGTCGGGGCGACAACCACCTTAAGTAACCTTATTATAGGCTTTCTGCTTGGACTGTCTAATGGTTTTGCGATAGTCACGGCACAGAAGTTTGGTGCAAAAGATATAAGGGCGGTTAAAAAGTCTTTTGCAACAGCCATTATACTTGGTGTTTCAACGGCACTTGTACTTACTGTCGCAGGACTTGTATTCTTACATCCGATATTAAAGTTTCTTAATATACCGGATGAGTTGTTTAAAGAGTCGGCAAGTTACATATCAGTTATCATAGCCGGACTTTTAGCAACATTTTTATATGATATATGTGCAGCGGTGCTTCGTGCGATAGGCGATACGATAACACCTCTTATAATACTTGCAATATCGGTTGCACTTAATGTTGCAGGTGATATATTCTTTGTCGTTATTGTTAAGGCAGGAGTAAGGGGAGCAGCGGTTGCAACAGTTCTTGCACAGCTCATAGCATTTATTGTGTGTGCATTCTATATGGTTAAAAAGTATGATATATTAAGGTTATCACGCACTGACTTTAAGGGCATGGAGAGTGCTATGGTCAAAAATATGCTTGGTGGCGGTCTATCGATGGGCTTTATGAGTTCCCTTGTAAATATCGGTTCGCTTACTCTCCAGACAGCTATCAATAAGCTTGGTCAGGATATTATCGTGGCACATACTGCGGCGCGTAAGATATCTGAGATATTTATGGTTATGTTTACAGTATTTGGACAGACTATGGCAACCTATTGCGGACAGAATATAGGTGCTGGCAAGGTTGACAGGGTTAAGAAGGGTATAAGGCTGTCTATACTTTATACTTGTATATGGTGTACACTTGTCATTATTGCAAGTTACACGATAGGCGGCTGGCTCGTTTATCTTGTTACAGGCAGCAGTAATGATGCTGTTATTGTAAATGCTACTAATTATCTTAAGTTTGACACTATATTTTACTATGTCACGGCAGTTATCTGTATAGTAAGAAATGCCATGCAGGGACTTGGAGAACACATTACTCCGCTTATATCAAGTTCGCTTGAAATGATAGGAAAGATTATAATAGCCGCAACACTTGTTCCGGTGATGGGATATACGGGGGTTATTATAGCAGAGCCGCTTGTGTGGTTTATTATGGTAATTCCCCTTATCGTTAAAATATACCGTATGCCGGTGCTTAAAGAGAGCCGGTAATTCATATACATTTGCAAATATAATTGTGTGAATAAAATAGCTTGCAAAGAAAAATATAGTGTTGAGATAGGCTTTTGCTGTTGAGTGAATAATGATAAATAGTTGCAGTATCACTTGCGGCTGTGGTATGATAAAACAAGTTTGATTATTTTAATCAATCAGTTAATCCGTGATTTACATGATAAGAGATGTCAGGCTTAATCCAGTTAGCTTTGCTTAAAGTGCTTTGGTTAGGTGGATTGCATAGAAATACGAAAGGAATATGCAGAATATCTGCACAGGAAAGTTATGTTATCCACGATAGAGAATATTAACAATGTAGTGAATAATTTTATCTGGGGAGTTCCGGCTATGATATGTATCATAGGTGTAGGACTTTACCTGAGCATAAGAATGGGCTTCATACAGATACGAAGGTTCACTTATGCCATGAAAGTAACAATAGGAAGAATATTCCGTAAAAGAGAGGCATCGGATGGTGCGCTTACACCATTTCAGGCAGTCTGTACCGCACTTGCGGCGACTGTAGGAACCGGTAATATCGCCGGTGTTGCAGGAGCTATAGCTATCGGTGGTCCGGGAGCTGTGTTCTGGATGTGGGTGTCAGCTATGCTTGGTATGTGTACTAAGTTTTCAGAAGTTATTCTTGCTGTACATTTCAGGGAGAAGAATGATAAGGGTGAGCTTGTCGGCGGCCCTATGTATTATATTAAGAATGGTCTTAAGAAGCACTGGCACTGGCTTGCGTATCTTTTCTCAGCATTTGGCGTGCTTACAGTGTTTGGAACAGGTAATGCAACTCAGGTTAATACAATAACTTCGGCTATAGATACAGCACTCTACAATATGAATATTATTGCAGACGAGAATTCTTCAACAGTATCAACAGTTAATCTCATTATCGGTATAGTACTTGCAGTAGTAATAGCGCTTATCCTTATTGGCGGAATAAAGAGAATAGGTCAGGTTACAGAAAAGCTTGTGCCATTTATGGCGCTTGTATACATAATTCTTGCTATAGGTGTTGTTCTTCTTAATGCTAAAAATGTTCCAGCAGTATTTGCATCTATATTCAAGGGTGCATTTAATCCTGCATCTGTTACTGGTGGTGTAATAGGAAGCTTCTTTATGAGTATGAAGAAGGGTGTATCAAGAGGTATCTTCTCTAATGAAGCCGGACTTGGTACAGGTTCGATAGCCCATGCGTGTGCTGATACAAGAAAGCCTGTAAAGCAGGGCTTCTTTGGAATATTTGAAGTATTTGTTGACACAATAGTTATATGTACACTTACAGCTCTTGTTATTCTTTGTAGCGAAGTTCCGGTTAATTACGGAAGTGCAGCAGGAGCAGAGCTTACGATAAGCGGCTTTACATCAACTTATGGTGGCTGGGTATCTATATTTACAGCGGTTTCTATGTGCTGTTTCGCTTTCTCAACTATTATCGGCTGGGGATTATATGGAACAAGATGTATTGAGTTTTTGTTTGGCTCAAAGGCTAACAAGCCATTTATGGTGTTATACTCACTTGTTGCCGTAGTCGGCGCAACTATGGACTTAGGTCTTATGTGGGGTATAGCAGAAACATTTAACGGACTTATGGCAATACCTAACCTTATAGCAGTATTCTTGTTATCAGGTGTTGTAGTTAAACTTGTGAAGGAGTACTTTGCGGGTGAGGGTGCTGTGACGAAGTAGTCATTTATTTTGTGGCAGCAGTTGGCTGTAGATAAAGTCTGTCTTTGGCAGGTAAAACAATTTTACGAATAATTTTTATAAAGAGAATAAATAATAGTGTAAAACATCAATGGGAATGGGAGTTTCTGTTGATGTTTTTATATTTTATATTGATATTGTTGTGTTAGAAGTTTAACATATAATAAAACAAATATTGGAAGGGGAATATGATGAAAGAGCATATACAGAAAGCAGAAGAACTAAAAACACAGCACGTTATAGAGTGCTACAATGTCCCTGATATTGATATGAATAAGCATGACGGCGGACTGCCTCATATGGCTGGCGTGTATACATATCAGGTAAGAAGAAGCTGTCTGGCGGATGGCGATTACACATATAATCACGCACCTATGCTGACAGGTTTTAATAACAGACTGTTATTATCTTATATAAGTGGCAAAAAGGATGAGCATGGCGCACCGGACGAGGTTGTATACACGACATCAACGGATGGGATAACATGGGAGAAGGAAAGAACGATGTTTCCATATATGCTCGCAGACACAAAAGCATATATAGGTCCTGACAAAGAGCTGCTGCCAGAGCATGCAAAGATGATTGTACATTCAAGAATGTGTTTTTATCAGGCGTCAAACGGAAGAATGTTAGCAACCACATTTTATGGCTTCTCACCTGACTTTCATCGTGCGCCTAATAATGGCTTTGGTACGGCAAGGCTTGTGCGTGAGGTGTATAATGATTTTACGCTCTCAGATATATTTGTTATAAAATATAATACAGCTGGTGGTTTTACTAAAGATACCACACATTTCTATAAGCCGGAGGATGATAGTCCTATAAATATTCCTTATTATGATGAGGTGGCAGATGAGGGCTTTGTAAGTGCATGCAGTGAGCTGTTGTCTAAGAAGCTTATACTTGAGCAGTGGTATGAGGAGGAAATGTACGATAAGGAGCACTATGTACATGGCAGGGCGCTGTCATTTTACACAGCCAAAGACGGAAGCATAGTAGGGCTTTGCAAGAAGGGTGAGGGCTATATATTTGATAAGGAAGGCAATATCGTGCTTGATGAAAAGATACCTACACTTATCACCAACACTGCCAAGGTATGGGGGCAGAAAACACCGGATGACGATTATATTATATGTTACAATCCGACAACGGACAGCTCGCACAGATGGCCTCTGGCAGCTATGAAAAGTGAGGATGGAAGGGCATTTTATAATATGAAAGCAATTATTCCTGAGTTTCCGCCATACAGATATGAGGGGCATATTAAGAACCTTGGTGCGCAGTATATGCGCGGAATATGTGATTATAATGATGCATTTGATAAAAATGTGTGGATAACATATAGCTGTAATAAAGAAGATATATGGATAAGTAAGATAGTCAGCGCAACGGCTGGGGATGCTGACAAGAAGTATTCTGTTATGTCGCCGCTCTGGGGAAGTATTAAGAGAACTGGCACTTCTTTGTGGGAGGTTGTCGATAAGGATGCGTGTGAACGTGCGATTATAGAGTATTTTCCTGATAAATGTGAAAATGTGTCTGTAAAAATTAATGTGAAAAATATATCTGATGATAATGGAGTTAAGGTTGTATTCTATGATGTAAGTGGAAATGTCATAAAAGAAGCGGTATGTAAGCAGGGAGAGTGTGTGGTAGAATGTGAGATAGATGAAGCTGGCAGGGATATTAATGGCGCATGTATGATTAAAAAAGAAGTTAATGGCGTTGATATGATTAATAGCAGATGTGAAGCCACAACGCCAGCAAGAATAGCTGTATATTCAAAGGAGCGGCTTGCACTTAACACACTTTCAGATGATGGAAGACTTGGAGCACTTTCTGATATGGAGGATGCGGACAGGAAGGATTATTGTACGGAATTCAGTGTTGAGTTTGTAAGTAAAGAATGATAATATATCAGATAAATAAAAGCGCCAGCTTTTACGTACTTGCACGGCGGAAAAGTAGATAAAAGAATAAAGAGGAACAGTGCGAGCCCGACAAAGAAATCTGATGAAAGGAAAATTAATATGTTAAAGATAGATGCAAGAGCCCCAAAAGAGTCGGCGAAAGATTATGTAGTAAGACAGCTTATATATAATATAATCCACGTAAATCTTATCCCCGGACAAAGAATAGATGCAGATGAGTTAAGCAGGCAGCTTAGTGTAAGTAAAAATCCGGTAAGAGAGGCTGAATTAGAGCTTTCGCAGACACGTCTTATAGAAATCAAGCCAAAGATAGGCGCATTTGTATCGTATATAGATACAAAGATAGTTGATGAAGTGCGTGAGTTAAGAAGCGTTCTTGAATCAGAGCTTGCAAGACAGGCGTGCGATATTCTCACAAAAGAGCAGATAGATGTATTATGGGAAAATGTTGCACTCTGGCAGATGTATATGAAGCGCAATGATGAAGAAAAAATATTCCAGCTTGATAAGGAATTCCACGAAAAGCTTTACAAAATGTGTGGTAAGGATTATTGGTATGAACTTGTCAATAATATTTCACCACATTTTGACAGAACTACAATATTAAGCTTCAGATGTGAAGAGGTGGGACGTATATTAACAGACCACGAAGAACTTGTATCGGCGCTTGAAAATAGGGACAAGGAAAAGGCGTATGAGATATCAAGACGTCACCTCACACGTTATACAGAAAATATAGCTTCTATAAAAAAGAATTATGAAGAATACTTTAAAAGTGTGTAGTTAATCAGGTAGCTAGAATTAAAAGATTAGTGTGAAAAATAGATTTTTACACGCGGGATTTGTGTCTGCGCACATTTGGCACAAAACTCGTAATGCGTAAAAAGCGTGCGCAGAAATGAGGAGTATTATGGCACATTTAACAATAAATTTCAGGTCAAAGGCACTTGGGATGCCAGTTATGCTGGATGTTCTTATGCCACAGGGCAGGGGAGGATATAAAACACTGTATCTTCTGCATGGAGCTGGTGGAGATCATACAAGCTGGGTTCTTAATACAAGGATAGCAGATTATGTTAATAACAGGAATATAGCAGTTGTTATGCCATCTGGTAAGAACAGATTCTATGTTAACAATGAGTATGGAAAGAACTTTTATACATATATAACTGAGGAGCTTGTGAGCCAGTGTGAGGAATGGTTTGATATAAGCCGTAAAGCAGAGGACAGATATATAGCTGGTATGTCAATGGGCGGATATGGTGCAGTTTATGCGGCACTTAAGAAACCGTCTATGTATAACACCGCATTTGCATATTCAGGACTTCTTAACATACTTGAGCGTTATGATAAACCGCAGGGAATAGATATGTTTCCGGTGTTTGGAACAAGGCAGCAGCTTATAGATAATGGTTATGACCTGTATACACTGGTTGATGAATATGCTGATAATGAAGAAAAAATGCATACGAAATACATAATAGCCTGTGGAACAGAAGACCCAAGAATACATATGAGCAGGCAGTTTGGTGAAGCGCTTACAAGAGCTGGCATAGACAATGTATACAGGGAAAGTCCCGGAGAACATAACTTTGCATACTGGGATTATTGTATAGAACAGACTGTTAAGTATATATGCGGGGAGGACTCATTATGGCAGTAATGAATATAAATGTATTTTCGGTTATGTTAAGGCATGGAATGGATGTGACAGTGGTGCTTCCTGACGATATAGATGAGGGAGAGCAGCTTAAGTGTGTGTGGCTGTATCACGGCGGAAGTGGTGATAACACAGAATGGCTGTATCATACACCACTTGTTGATACAGTTGAGAAGAGGCATTTTGCGGCAGTTCTTCCTAATGTTGATGAGTCCTGCTTTGTTAATATGAATATAGGAAACAGATATGAAAGCTATGTTGCAAAGGAGCTTCCATCAATAATATGGAATATGTTTAAGTGTATATCTGACAAAAGAGAGGATAACTATGTGTCAGGATATTCAAATGGTGGATATGGCTGCCTTCATACAGTACTTAAGTACCCACAGATTTTTTCAAAGGTAGGAGCGTTTTCGGCAGGTGATAAGGCTGATTCAGCTTATGTAAATGATGGAAGTACAAAGGCTAAAGGAAGAATCAATCTTTTTGGAGATGGAGATATACATAAGACGGATTACTGTCTTACATATCTTGCAGATAAGCTGGTAGCCGATGATAATGCACTTATACCGGATATATACCATGCGTGTGGCGGCAAAGACCCATGGCTTGATATGAATCATATTGTAAGGGATTATTTTCTTGAACATAAAAATGTATATAAGAATTACGTTTATGATGAGATAGACGAACTTGGACACGAGTGGCGTTTCTGGGATATAGAGCTGTGTAAGTTCCTTGACTATGCCGGTCTTAAGGAAGTAAGACCAGCAAAAGTCTAGGTGAACTCATAATAATACTTAAAGACATTATTAAATCAGTTATTATATGATGTGAGTGTCCCAGGAAATAGACTTTTTATACTTGGAACATTTACATCATAATATAAAAAATGAAAGATTTACTCGGATACAACCTGCGCATTTTTAACGGATAAAGTCTTATAGGTTTCAAATGTGAATTTTTTATCGAGTATATCTCCAATAATAGCGACAACTTTTCCCATAGTGAAGGCGGCAAGTATAGTTCCGATACCAAGACCATCGATATGTCCTATAAAGAAGAATGTCATACAGCCAGTAACAAAAAGGCATATTACATCAAAGCTTATCTTAATGCGTGAATAGCGGACTTTTGTAATAGCAGACAGTTCTCTAGGGAAAAGGTCTGTTGGTATGATAGGAAGCTTACATCTGTTTGAAAGTGCAATTCCTATGCAGAGGAGCAGATAACTTACTATAAAGTAGATAATCTGTAAAGGCAGTGTCTGAGGAAGTATATTTATCCATGCCTTGTGTACGTCAAGCAGTTCAGAAAATGCAAAGCCTACGATAAAGCTGCAAAGGTAAGATAGAACGAATTTCTTCCTTAGTATCATAAGTGTAAGGATAAGAGTTCCCTGAAATATATAAGTCCATGTTCCAAGCGACAGCTTAGGTAACACAAGTGAAAATGCATAAGGAACACTGGATATGGCAGATATTCCAGAGCCTGAGTGAAGCATAAGCACAACGCCGAAGCTGTTTATTATGACGGCTATGAGTAGTGCAAGCTCTCCACGGAATACTGGTTTGTCTGCTGTGTTTTTTGTCTGGTTAGTATTGTTGTTTTTCATTGTTATTTCTCCATTCGTAATTATTGGATTATGTAAGTGTGAAAATGTGTTTTGACACTTACATATTTAGGTGATGTCGTGGGAGGACTTATGTGGGTTTAGAATTTTTGCCCCTGTCATCATTTAGATTACAATTACATAGTTTAGTTTTATATTATTCATAAGACAAATAAATAATATTTATAGATGTATAGATTCTGTCTATGAATTGAATTGGTATGAAAATGCATTTTCATACGCTGTATTTGTGTATGCGCACATCTGGCACAAAGCTGTTATATTCAAAAATGTGCGCGGAGATGGTGATTATTATGAATTTATATTATATAAAGTACTTTGTCACACTGGCAGAGTACAAGCATTATACGAAGGCGGCTAATGCGTTGTGTATAACGCAGCCCAGTCTTTCACATGCTATAGCCCAGCTTGAAAAAGAGCTTGGTGTTCCACTTTTTGAACGTAGTGGCAGAAATACAACGCTTACAAGGTTCGGGCAGGAATTTCTTGTGTATGCAAAGCAGACATTAAGCACGATTGATGAGGGCGTGGAATCCATAAAGAAAAGTGCAAGGGGAGATGGCATTATAAGACTAGGATTCTTAAGACCGCTGGGTGTCGATTATATTCCGGAGCTTGTAACTGAATATATGAAGAAGAACAGCGGGCGTGATATACAGTTTACTTTCCACACGGATGTGACCGGAAGGCTTGTTGATGGAATGATTGACCGGAAGTATGATGTCCTGTTCTGTTCACGTCCCGATGAGGCATGTGGACTTACAGCTAAGAAGGTTATGCAGGAAAAGCTTGTTCTTATAGCGCCGAAAGGTCATTCTGTGATGTCAGCGTGTGATGGTGATGGTAAGATTAAGCTTGTAGATACACTTTCGTATCCATATATATTTTTTGATAAAAGCTCTGGTATGAGAGGTGTGGTTGATGAGCTTTTTAACAAATGTGGTTCATTTCCAGACATTGCATATGAAACGGAGGAGGATGAAGTGGTAGCAGGACTTGTTGCGGCAGGGCTTGGAATAGCCGTGATTGCAGATATACCGCTTATTCACCAGATGAAGCTTGATATAGCAGACATAGCAGAGCCAGAGTATGAGCGAAGTATATATATGGTGACAGACAATAGTATCTATATGCCACCAGTGGTATCGGACTTTGTGAATTATGTGATGAGCACAAAGAAAAATGAAGCAGATAAAGAGTTAATTTAACAAGCACAAAGAAATTTTGCGTGAAAAATAGATTTTCACACGCGAGGATTGTGTCTGCGTGCACCTGACACAAATACGATATGTGCAAAAATGTGCGTAGAAAAGAGGATTGATATGATAAAGTATACAGTTAAAGATATAGAAGAGCCGGACTTTGGATGTGAAGGTCTTCCGGACGGACAGGTTATAACTGATAAAGTTACACTTAAGGCAGAAAATGGGGATATTATTAAACTGGATGTAGCAGATGCGTATTTGTATGAGAAGGATATAAATGTCGGCGATAGGGTCTATATAGATAAAGCTGCGGAAAATGTTATTACAAAGTGTTAAAATCGGAGAGGATAACTTATGGGATATGATATAGG
>ENA-OPCN01000130-OPCN01000130.1-human-gut-metagenome-genome-assembly--contig:-NODE-130-length-72896-cov-10.860710_pt1 | contig 72896 bp, 59 predicted proteins | sample MGYA00241567_ERZ501485 | MGnify/ENA primary metagenome ERZ501485 (study PRJEB25962, sample SAMEA2042579) | human gut metagenome | biome: human gut; feature: human-associated habitat; material: faeces...
ATCTGACGAAAAATCCATTCGCCAGCCGACCACCTCATTTGTGCGGTGTTACCTTGAATTTTCCCCAAGCATTGCGAGTTCCGAAGGGGTGGGGGTGAATAGGTCGTTCCTTCTGCGTCAAAAGTGCAATTCAAATTATGCCTGTAAGCGCGCAAAGATTTCCCGCAGTTCCGCGCGGGCATCATCATTGCGGTCAATGCACCGTGCAATCGCGCTCATTGCCGTTTCGCCTGTAATGTCCAGAATCGACTTTTCCTCGCCCCAGTAGAAGCGGAAGCCGTTCACGCTGTAGCTCGGTGCGGCATCGAAGCGGCGAGCGCAGTGAATCGCCTGCCGCAGCTGCAATTCCGCGTCGTTCATGCGCCCCATGCGCACCATGGCCCGTGCGGAATTGGTGTACAGAATTGTTTTCATCTTCCAAATATAACTGCCCGACGTGCTTTCCATCCCATCGAGCGCGCGGCAGAGCCACGATGCCAGCGCAATCGCGTCCTGCTGCCGACCGGAAGCAATCAGGCAGTTCATAGCGCCCGTCGCGGCATTGAACAGGCGAATCACGCTGACGACAAGCCCGCGCGAGAGCTTCGGCAGCGCATGGTCATAGCAGCCCAGTTCCGTCTGGCTGTTGGCAATGGCAATGTCGTTCACTTCCGCGACATTGCCGTTTTCATAGCAGCGAATCGCCTCGTCATACTCATTCAGGTGCGCATGATAATTGCCCATGAGCGACCAGATGGATTCGGGGCGGATATGTTTCTCCCGCTCCTGATCCTGATTAATCAGCACCATCGCGCGTTCAGCAAGCGAAAGCGCCTTGCGCAAATCCTCCGGGCGGTTCTGCTCCATGCCGGAATAACCATACGCCTGCGTGGCTTCATAGACGACATCGAAGCTGTTGGGATAGCGGCGGAGCGCTTCTCGTGCCGCGCGCGTCGCTTCGGTGTGCTTCTTCTGCACAACCAGCTGGCGGATTCGCGCGACCATGTCGCCCCGGCGGTGCGCCTGAACGGTGTAACCCACAAGCGCATCCAGCGACACCTCGAAGAAATCCGCCAGCGCGGTGAGTACCAGAATATCCGGCACGCTCTGCCCGTTCTCCCACTTCGACACGGCGGCGGCAGATACATTCATGGCTTCCGCCAGCTGTTCCTGCGTCATGCCCCGCTCCCGTCGAAGCGCACGAATCGTATCATTCAGCGTCATCGCCGCATTGCCCTCCAAAAATCATACTTATATAAGAACATTCGACACTTTTGAGCACTTTCCTGCAAGCTATTTCAGAAAATAACGAGATTTCTGCTTTTGGCAGCTTGCACTTTTCCTCTTTCCGTGCTATCATATGGCAAAAACATCGGAAAGGAGCGAATTTCATGCTTCGATCCGCAAAAGTTACCGATGCGCCGCTGATTGCGGACATTTACAATTACTATGTGGACAACACTTGCATCACATTTGCGCTGGAGCATTCCACTCCCCAAATCTACGCCAATATGATTGTAGCGGAAAAATATCCCTTTCTGGTCGCAGAAACAGATGATGGTCAGTTATCCGGCTTTATTTTTGCCCATGAATTGCGTTCTCGCGGGGCTTTCCGCTGGGATGTGGAGCTGACGGTCTACCTGCGCCCCGGCTTTGAGGGACACGGCATAGGCAAGGCGCTGATGACCGCGTGCATCCAGCTGCTGACGCGGCAGGGCTACATGAACGCCTACTCCTGCATTACGCTGCCAAACGACCGCAGCATCGGGCTGCATCATTCGCTGGGCTTCCGCGACATCGGCATCTGGGAAAAGACCGGCTACAAGCACCATGCGTGGCACGATGTGATTTGGCTCTGTCTCCCACTGGGGAACTTCGGCGGCGTTCCGGCAGAACCAATTCCGCTGAAGGAACTGCATTGAACTTTTCTGTTCGCTGCATACTGCCCTTCATTCCTAATAGCTCACTGCCAATTGTTAATTTTTCATTTGCCTGAAAGGAGCTTTTTCTATGTCCACTTACCCCAACCAATTCGCCCGCATCGGCATTTCCGATGCCGCCGTTCTCTCCCGTCTCTCCGACTGTTTCTCCACCATCTTCTTCTCCCCCGAAAACAACTTTTACCACCAGCACCCCACTGACCCCGATGCCGCCTGCATGGTCGACACCGGCAACAACGACGCGCGCACCGAGGGCATGAGCTACGGCATGATGATGTGCGTCCAAATGAACCGCAAAGATCTCTTTGACAAGCTATGGACGTTCTCTATGCGCTATATGCACTTATCGTCTGGCGTGCATCAGGGATACTTCGCATGGTCGGTGCAGCTGGACGGCAAGCACAATGCGGAAGGCCCTGCGCCGGATGGAGAAGAGTATTTCGCGATGGCGCTGCTGATGGCTTCGGCACGCTGGGGCGACGGCGAGGGGATTTTCGCGTATCGGCACTGGGCGCAGGATATTCTGCGCCACTGCGTGCATCAAGCGGAGATGGTCGAGGGCGGTCAGCCGATGTGGAATCCGGAAAATCACTATATCAAGTTCGTGCCGGGGATGGAAATCAGCGACCCGTCGTACCATCTGCCGCACTTCTATCACCTGTTCGCGAAATTCAGCGACGAGCGTGACCATGCCTTCTGGGCAGAGGCGGAAGCGGCATCCCGGCGGTATATCGCGCTGTGTGCGCACCCGGTGACGGGGCTGAGCCCGGAATATGCGGCATATGACGGCACGCCGGTGCTGATGTTCGGGAAGAATTACGCTTACTATTCGGATGCGTACCGCGTCATCATGAACATTGCGCTGGATACGCTCTGGAATGGGCGGACGCAGTCGCTGTGCGACATTGCGACGCATGTGCAGGACTTCTTTGCGAAGGAGCTGCCGGAAGAGAATTACCGCGCGTATGATTTGGACGGCACGCGCTGGGACGAGCCGGCGATGCACCCGGTGGCGATTACGGCGGTGAACGCGGCGGGGAGCATCGCCAGTGACAGCGAAACGGCGGATATGTGGCTGAAGCGGTTCTGGGAGCTGCCGATGCGGACAGGGAAGCGGCGCTACTATGACAACTGCCTGTACTTCTTCTCGCTGCTGATGCTGTCGGGACAGTATCGGAAATGGGTGGAATAAGGAATACTATTTCCAAATGAAAATGCACCAAAATGCGCGAGCAGATGGTGCAGGTGAATGCAGGAAATAGTATAAAAAACGGCGCTCTGGCAGGAGGATGAATCCTGTCGGAGCGCCGAATTTTTGTTCAGATAAACACGCGGAAATAGTTGGATAGCGTCACCAACTCAATCGCGCGGAAGGGAGTCCAGAGGGTCGAAAACCCTTTGGTGAGGTCAAGGGGCAACACCCTTGGGTTTCCCCCCAATAAACACGCGGAAGAAGTATGATAGCGTCACCAACTCAATCGCGCGGAAGGGAGTCCAGAGGGTCGAAGACCCTTTGGTGAGGTCAAGGGGCAACGCCCCTTGGGGTTACTCCGCGTTGTCCACCGTCGTAGGCATGATGTCAAGGCCAGCGTCGGTGTAGACGATGTTGGCTTCGTCCATCCACTTCGTGATGGCGGCGTTGAAGGTTTCCTGCTGCTTGGAGGACAGCAGCTCCGCGCGCAGGGATTCCTTCAGGTCAGTATCCAGCTCCACCGCGCCGGAAGGCACATCACGGACATACTGGAGGATATGCACGCCATAGCTGCCGACAACCGGCTCGCTGATGTCACCGATCTTCTCCATCGTGAACGCGCCCGCGGTGAACGCCGCATCCCAGTTGGTGGAATCCATATGCACGGAGTAGCCTTCTGCGCGGGTCGCTGCATCCTGCATTCCCGGATCCGTGCCGTATTCCTGAATCAGCTCGTCAAAGGACACGCCATCCGCCAGCTTCTGGTTGATTTCGTCAATCGTCGGCTGCACGGAGTCGATAATCGCCTGCTTCGCCGCTTCCACCTGCTCCAGCGTCACCAGCTCTTCGGTCACTTCTTCGCCCGCTTCAATCTGATCCTGCTGCTCTTCGTAGGTTGCCAGCAGGTTCGTGTACGTTTCCATCAGGGTATCATCCACGTCCAGCAGGATATGGCTGACGCCGCGGTAGCCGCTGGGCACATAGTACTGGGGCGTGATGTAGTCCGTGTAGCCATAGGCGGCGTACATGCGGTTCATGTACTGGTCATTCTCATACTGATCGACATGACCCTCGTACTTTTCCTTGTCGGCTTCCACCAGCGAGTCAAACTCCGCCTGAACATCCTCGTCGGAGACGGTCACGTCCTTGACGATATCGTCCATCAGCTTATTGTAACCCGCTTCTTCCACGCAGCTCGCCTTATAGGATTCCTCGGTGAAGCCCTCCGCTTCCAGCGAGGAGAGAACCTCCACCATGGCGCTGGCGCGCTCTTCGTCGGTGGAATCATCGGTGATGCCCATGTACTCCATGCCATTCTGCACGGCGGCATCCCAGTTGGTCTGCGCTTCCGCTTCCACGGCGGCGATTTCTTCGTCCGTCAGTGACAGCCCCAGCTCCACCAGCTTCTGATTCATCAGCTCATACTGCACCGCCACTTCCAGCGCGCTCTGGCGGATGGCCGCCTGCAGACTCTCGTTCGTCGTGTCGTAATACTGCCCATAGTAGGACAGCATGGACTGATAGAAGGTGTTGAAACGCGCACGGGTGATTTCCACGCCGTTGACCGTCGCCAGCACCTCCTTCGGGTCTTCCGCCACCGTCGTTGTCGTTTCTTCGATTGCAGCCGGCGCATCCGTCGCCGCGGCATCCTCTGCCAGAGACGCACCCGGCAGGCACATCAGCGTCGCCGCAAGAGCGAGCGCCATCAAACGCTTGGGAGATTTCATGAGCTTGAACTTCCTTTCACACCCGTTTCATCGGGCTTTCTCGTTCTCTATTATGGCACGCTTTTTCCCCGCGCGCAACCTTTTCGCCCCACTTGTTACAGCAAATTCACACTTTCCTTGCATCGCCGTTGCAATTGTGACGATTGTGTGGAGGGGGAACGAGGGGAGACCCAAGGGGCGTTGCCCCTTGACCCCAGCAGGGACGCTGTCCCTGCACCCTGCAAGGGAGTTCCTCCCTTGACCCTTCCGCGCGATTCAGTTGGTCGCACTTTCATACTGTTTTCGCGTGTTGATTGGGGGAACCCAACAGGCGTTGCCCCCTGACCCTTCCGCGCGATTCAGTTGGTAACACTTTCAGGCTGTGCCCGCGTGTTTATCCAGCGAACCGAAGGTTTCCAAAGGGCGATCGCAGACTTCGTCTGTTTTCATGCCCTTTGGTCGCCTCCGCAGAGGCGAAATTCCTGCATCAGGCTTGCTTTTTCAGCACCCAAATACCATTCACCGGCATCTCCTGCGTGCCAGACAGCACCTTGCCCGTCAGCATCTCCTCATAGCTGCCATCCAGCGTGACCTGCTGCGTTTTGCCCGAATAATTCTGCACAAACGCAGCGCCGCCGCGCTCCGTCGCAATCACCCCGGTCGGCAGCTTCTCCTGCATCGCCTTGGGCAGCGAAAGCTCCGCCGCAATCGCGGTGTAAATCGCATCCAGACCGTCCTGCTCCGGCTTCGCCGCCAGATAGTACGCCTGCCCCGCGCCGAATACGTGCTTCGTCAGGCAGGGAAGTCCTGCATAGAAGTCCTCGCCGTACTCCGCCAGCACCTGCGCATCATGCTTCTCCGACAGCTCGCACAGCTCATGCACCGCATAGCGCCGCCCGTCCGGGAAAACCATGTGCTGCACATCCTGCGGATAGAGCGCATCCAGTTCTGTCGCGCGCACGCCCAGCACATCCGTCAGGTCATGCGGCGCGCCGCCCAGATACGCCAGCCCGCTGTCATCCACCACGCCGGAGAAATACGTCATCAGCAGCGTGCCGCCGTTTTCGACGAACGCGCGCAGCTTTTGGGAGAAGCCCTCCTTCATCAAGAAGAGCATCGGCGCAACGACCAGCCGGTACTGGCTCAAATCAGTGCAGGGGCGCATATCGCGGAAATCCACCGCAATGCCCTGCTCCCACAGTGCGCGATAGTGCATGTTCACGCTGTCAAAGTAGCTCATGTTGCCCTTCTGCCCCGTCTGCGCGTAGTCAATTGCCCACCAGTTGCTCCAGTCAAAGAGGATACATGCCTTCGCGGGGGCGTTTGGCTTGCTGTACAGGGGCTGCAGCGTCTCCAGCGCCTGACCGACCTGCGTCACATCGCGGAAAACGCGGGTATCGCCGCGCCCATCGTGGTCAACGACCGCGCCATGGAACTGCTCCGCCGCGCCACGCCCCTTGCGCCACTGGAAGTAGCAGACGCTTTGGCTGCCATGCGCCACTGCCTGCAAGGAGGACAAGAGGTGCATTCCGGGGCGTTTGAGCTTGTTGACGGGCTTCCAGTTGACCTGCGAGGGCGTCGATTCCATGAGCAGGAACGGCTGATTTTTCAGTGAGCGCATGATGTCGTGGTTCATGGCAAACTCCGCCGCTTTCGCCACATCATCCCCTGAATGCCACGCGGGATAGCTGTCCCACGAGACAACGTCCATGCCCTCCGCAAGGGAGAAATAGTCGTAATCCCAGAAACGTTCCATCAGGTTCGCCGTGCACTTCAGCGTCGCATCCACCGCCTGCACCGCGTCGCGCTCCGCCATCATGAACGTCTTGCACTGATGGGTGGAGAAGCGCCGCCAGTCGATAAACATGCCGTTGGTGCTGGTTTCCGCCATTTCGCCGGGCGCTTCCACCTGCGACCAGTCGGTGTAGCGGTGGCTCCAGAACGATGTCCACCACGCCTGATTGAGATTTTCCAGCGTTCCGTAGCGCTTTTTCAGCCACTGGCGGAATTTTTCCTGACACAGCGGGCAGTAGCAGTCGCCGGAAAACTCGTTGGACAGATGCCAGAGAATGACCGCCGGATGATGCGCATACCGCTGCGCCAGCGCCGTGTCCATCTCCCGTACCTTGCGGCGGTAAACCGGGCTGGTCAGGCAGTGATTGTGCCGTCCGCCAAAATGGTAGCGCTCGTAGTGCTGATTCACGCGCAGGACTTCGGGGTACTTCTGCGCCATCCACGCCGGACGCGCGCCCGACGGCGTTGCCAGAATGATGTGGATGCCGCCGCGCCACAGCCGGTCGATGACTTCGTCCAGCCACGCGAAGTCGTACACGCCGTCCTCCGGTTCCAGCCGCGCCCACGCGAAAATCGCGATCGACACACAGTTCACATGTGCCTTATGCATCAGCTCGATGTCCTGTTCCAGAATCTCCGGATGATCCAGCCACTGGTCAGGGTTATAGTCGCCGCCGTGCAGGAAAACCGGGAAGCGCGGCGTCAGGGAAGATGCTTCTGTCATAGGGCAGATTCCTCCAAATCATTGCTTATCGCGTCACATCATTCTGCGACATGGAATACGAAATTATTTCGTCCCAATGGCGGCGAATCACGATTTCTGCCGTCAAGCCGGTATTGTTATACGCAATCGACCACTGGGTATTGCTCGTGATGTCCACGGGGTTCGGTTCTTGCGACGATGCTTTCAGCGCATCCCATACGGTGTCATTGGTATACCCTTCCGCCTGTTCTTCCAGCACTTTCATAACCGCATCATAGCGTTCCCTGCCATGACCGTAAATGCCATTACGCTGATTCGGAAGCACCTTGTCTCGGTACAGACCGTAGAAATTCGTGATGGCTTCCATTGGCGTTGCAACAAGCGGACGAGTCTCCTTCTCGCAGTCGTATTCCACGACACGCCCATCGCCGCTGGCGTCTGTAATGTAGAAATGATAATCGCGCCCCGACGAAGCAAACATATCATAGCTGCTGAGCAGCTGCACAGCCTCTTCTGTCGTTGCTGCACGATCCAGCACAAGACGAATCGCCAGCGTGGTCGCAATCGTCGGCTTTCCTGTATTCTGATGAACCGGCTCACTGTCCAGCGTCAGCACCGCAATCGAAACGCCCTTTTCATTCATGCCATCCAGACAGATAAACGGCGCAGTAAGGGTTGCTAACTTCTTTTTCAGGCTTTCATCCGGTATATTCGCGCCCACATTATCCAGCGCAGCAAAGGCGACAGACCGATACCCATCCTTTGGCGCACAATATACCAGCATCGCGGACGTATCTCGCTTGAAATCATAGTTGCGCCCCATATGCACGCTGCCATCCGTATCCGTCAGCGTAAACGCCGTACAGCCGTAATTCGGCACCTTCATGCTGACGGGCAGAAGCGGCAATGCCTCCTTCAAAATTGCATCCAGCATCGTCTGATTACCCGTAATGCCATATGCAATTACACGATCCAGACTATAATCGTACTGCACATTCATGCGGTATAGGTTGTAACCATCATCATAGTCTGTTATTTGCTCAATGCTCTGAATCGTCTGCAAGCGGGTAAAGTAAAAGCCGACAAAAACGACAAGGACCAGCAGCAAAAGAATCAGCAGGGACAGCAGAATCGTTCGAAGCGGGTGATGTTTTGTCTTCATGTTCATAATTCCTCCTTGCCATGACGCGGTCGTAGGGGGCTTATCCTTGTATACTGTAAAGCAGATTCGCAGATATATGCAGCAATCGTATTAGTGCAGTTCCTTCAAGTACGCTTTAATCGCTTCGTCCTTGCTGTCGCGATAGAAGTATTCCGCAAAATGCTTTCCAGAAATCGTTTCCTTCACAAAATCCTGATCCAAATCCTTCAAAATATCCAGCAGCGGACGATACGTTACCTTCTTCACACCGTCCAGAATCTTCTTATTCCGCTGCTCCGGCACAACACGCTCCTTCGGATAGCCATTGCCATGCCCGAAACCAAACAGCTGCTGGAAAATCATCTCCAATTTCAGCTCCGCACCCCAGCCGAAGTCTTTGGCGAACGGCAGCGCCACACAGTTGCCGTCGTTGATCTGCGCAAACATGTAGCCGTCCGACGGATCCACCACATGCCCGCACAGCACGCCGGGGAAGGAGTTGCACGCCAGCATCGCGCCTTCGCCCGTTCCGCAGCCTGTTACGACATAATCCGCCGCACCCGTTTCCAAAAGCAGCGACGCCAAAAGCCCTGCCTTCACATACGTCAGCTGGCATTCGTCCTCCGCCGTGTACATGCCGTAGTTCACCACTTCATGGCCCATCGGTTCAACCACCTTGCGCAGCACACCTTCAATCATCGCGTTTTTGGCGGCCTGGCTGTTCTCGTTAATCAGCGCAATTTTCATCGTTTCTTTTCCTCCATTTCGTCCGCAGACGTTTTTCCATTTTAATTTTATCACGCGCACGGAAAATTTGCAACCTGCTTGCCATGTATCCTTCAAAATTTTGCAGGGAATTCTGCAACGCTTTCATGTGCCTGCGAAAAGGTTACATGGCATTTTTCCTTTCGCAGATGTCCGAAAAAGTGATTAACCAGCGGGTTATTCGCCATTTTCAGGGGCAGAGAGGGCAGGGAAATTATCCACAGCCAAACTTGTGGAAAAGCTGTGGAATCTCCGCAGGTTTTGCCGAAAGTTCCCGTAATCACCCGCTGGAAATATCCACAAACGGTGGAATGTGCAGCCTGTGGATACGGTGGATAAGCCGGAAATACCGCGTTTTGCAGGATTTCTTGCAACTTCATTGCGAAAAAAATCGAGATTTTCTTGGAAAACAGGCAGGAATCCTCCTTCAGAAACTCGAATATACAGAGTCAGAGGGGATTCCCTGACTGGAGCGCAACCGCCGTGTCCACAGCGCTGTGGAGAAGCAGGATGGATATCCACAGGGTTATCCTTGTGGACAAACCCTTGCAAAATCAAGCAAGAAAGGGGTTATCCACAGCATCCACATCCCCTACTACGACTGCGGAAATATAATTCCCTGCATTCTCTCATGGGAGGGCTTCGCGCCATGCAATTTACTACCAATGTTCAGCTGCTGCTGGACGGCTTGAATACCGTTACCCGCGCCCTGTCGGCTCGTCCGACAAAACAGATTTTAGAGGGCGTGCACCTTTCCGCCGTGGGCGAGCATGTGAAACTGACCTGCTCTGACGGCAACCTTTCTATTGAAATGTCGATTCTGGCGGACGTGAAAGAGGAAGGCACAGCTGTTCTGCCGGGCCGCCTGTTTACGGAACTGAGCCGCAAGCTGCCCGGCGGGGAAGTGACCATCCGCGTGGGCGAAAATCATGCGGCATCGATTCGCTGCTTATCCTCGAAATCGAATCTGGCGGGCATGAATCCGACTGATTATCCGGAGATGGCGCGTGTGTCGGAGGGCACGACCGTCCGCATTCCGCAGGATAAATTGAAGGAAATGATTTCCCGTGTTGTGTTCGCGATTGCAACGGAAGATAACCGCCAGATTTTAACAGGATGTCTGCTGGAGGTTGAGCCCACCGAAGCGCGCCTGGTGGCGCTGGACGGATTCCGGCTGGCGATTCAGAAGGCGGTTATGCCCTTTGAGCTGCCCGGCGGAAAAGAAAATGTGCGTGTAGTCATTCCGGGGCGCGTGCTGAACGAAATGAGCAAGGTGCTTGGCGACACGGATGAATACTGCACGCTGGTGTTTGACCAGTCGCGCATGACGGCATCGTTCGGGACGACGACGCTTTCAACGGTGCTGCTGACGGGCGAGTACATCGACTATCGGAAAATTTTGCCTTCTTCCTTCCGCACGACGGCGCTGGCGGATCGCGTGGGCGTGCAGAACGCCATTGACCGCGCGAGCTTGATGGCTCGGGAAGGCAAGAATAACCTGATTCGCATGTCTTTTTCGGGTGATACGCTTGCCATCTCGTCGAACGCGGAACTGGGCGACGTGCTGGAAGAGCTGGAGACGGAACTGACGGGCGACCCGATTGAAATTGCCTTCAATGCGAAGTACATCACCGACGTGATTCGCAACATCACGGATGAAAAACTGTGCATGCGCTTCAACAGCAATGTCAGCCCGTGTGTGATTGCGCCGCAGGAAGGGGAGGATTACCTTTACCTGATTTTGCCGGTGCGCGTGTTCACCTAATAAGAGGATAAAGCTGGAAGAAAACCGGGCGCACGGGGAAAAACTGTGCGCCCATTTCGCGACCAATCCGATATGGATTCATAACGAAAAATGCAGATAGAAACCATTCGGCTGCGGGACTTCCGCAACTACCATTCGCTAATATTGACCCCTCATCCGGGCGTGAATATTCTCCTCGGACAAAACGGCTCCGGCAAAACAAACCTGCTGGAAGCCGTTCATTATTGCGCCCTTGGACGCTCACACCGCACAGGATTAGACCGCGAAGTGGTGCGGAAAGGCGCAATGATGGCGGCATCTGGCGTGACGCTGCGCAAAAAAAGCGGAAAAACAGAAATTGCGGTAAAATTAACACCATCAGAAGCGCGGAAAAAGACGGTTTTTATTGACTGCAAGCGCGCAGAACGCATTTCAGCGCTGATGGGGCATGTTCAGTGCGTGATTTTCTCGCCGGAAGACTTGATGCTGGTCAAAGAAGGGCCTGCAATCCGCCGCAGAATGCTTGATATGATGCTTTCGCAGCTATCAACAGCGTATTTCAGCGCGCTTCAGCAGTATCAAAAGGCGCTGGAGCAGCGGACGGCGCTGCTTCGCGAGGCAAAGCGCGGAATAACGCCTGACCCGGTGCTGCTGGATACGTTTGAAGAAGCAATGGCGACACCATGTGGCATCATCATGCCTTTGCGGGACAAATTGGTGAAGCAATTGGCGAAAATCGCGGCGGAGAAGTATGAGCGAATCAGCGGACGGCCGAACGAAATGTTCAGAATGACCTATCAGCCGTGCGTGGCGGAAACGAGCAATCCTGTGCCGGCGATTCGGGCGGAGCTGAAAAAAAGCAGGCAGGAGGATATTCGCGTCGGCGGTGCGGGCTGCGGTATTCACCGCGAGGACATCGGGCTGTCGCTGATGGGGCGAAGCATGAAGGTGTTCGCGTCGCAGGGGCAAATCCGCACGGCGGCGCTGGCAATTAAGCTGGCACAGCTGGAGACGTTCCGCGCAGAAACTGGGGAGACACCGATTTTGCTGCTCGACGACGTGATGAGCGAACTCGACATGACGCGGCGCACGCGGCTGCTGCATGAAATCGAGGGGGTGCAGACATTCATCACCTGTACGGACGAAAGCGACCTCGACGGCTGCCGAGAAAAACGGAGTTACCGCGTGTGGATGGACAGCGACGGGGAAGGGCATGTTCAGGAAGAGTCGGCGGGCGATGAAGTGATGAAGCCGGACTTGCTGCATGACCCGGAACTCGATGAACCATCCGGAAAATGAAATTGTTCCACGTGAAACATTCGGCTGGCGGGCAAAAAAGTGTCTGCCGGCTGTTTTTGTATAATGCGCTGAGACAGAGCGAATGATGCGACGGACAAAGGACGAATCGTCAAGGCAAATTAGAATGAGAATGTGAGCAAAATTCCGATAGAATGCAGGAAAATCAAGCACTTCAAGAATAAAATAATTATATTATCATCACTATACAAAGAACGTCAATGAAAGCAGCGCAAAAAGGAATGTTTCACGTGAAACATTGAATCACATCCGCCTTTGTGGTACAATGGAGACAGCAAAAACGCAGGAGGAATCATGATGCCGAATTGGACGAAGCAGCAGGAGCAGGCGATTCGTGCGCGCAACCACACCATTCTCGTCAGTGCCGCCGCAGGGTCGGGCAAAACCGCCGTGCTGGTGGAGCGGATCGTCTCGCTTGTCCGTGAAGGCGCGTCGATGAATCGGATGCTCATCGTCACGTTCACGAAGGCGGCGGCAGCGGAAATGCGCCAGCGCTTGGCGAAGCGAATCAGCCGAGAGGCTATCAGCCGTGACCCGGCAATGGTGAAGGCACTTGATGAATTGGAAACGACGCAGATTTCGACGATTCACGCATTCTGTCAGCGCGTCATCCGCAGCCACTTCGAGCAAGTGGGCGTAGACCCGCTTGTCCGCGTGTGCGACGAACAGCAGCAGAAACTGCTCTTTGAAGCCGCGTTCACGACGGCAATGGACGAGCTGTTAGACGAGCGAACGGATGAAAACTTCCTTCTGCTGGCGGATGCGTGGAAGCAGGACAAACTTTTGTCGCTGACGGCGCAGCTGTACGACTTTTTGATGGCACTGCCGAAGCCGTTTGCGTGGCTGGATGAGCATGTGGAACAGCTTTCGCAGCCGATTATGCAGCAGCCGTGGGTGGAAACGCTCGAAAATGCGGCGAAATTGCAGGTGGGAGCGATGGATGATGCGCTAATAGCGATTCGCAGCCTATTTGACCTGCCGAATGCAGTGATGGATCGCATGGAAGCGCTGAATGCGGACGCGCAGTTGATTTCGCCACTGCAAGGTTTGGAGGGGGAGGCGCTTCGGACGGCGGTTGCGAACTTCTCCCTGCCACGATTGTCCCCGAAACGCGGCCTGTCGGCGGAAGAAAAGGAATGGGGGAAGCGCTTCAGCGATGGGCGGACGGCAATCAAAAAGCGCGCAGAAAGGGCGAACGAGCTGCTGAATCCCGATTTTACGCAGCTGGAACGGGAAATTCCGGCGATTCAGGCGCAGCTGCGTGGGCTGGCGGCACTGGTCAAACGGACGCATCAGCATTTCCGCGAGGAGAAAAACGCCCGGAACTGCATGGACTTTGGGGACATGGAGCAGTACACGCTCGACATTTTGGAGCAGCCGGAAGTGCGGGCGCAAATGCAGGGGGAGTTTGACCACATTTTCGTGGATGAGTGCCAAGACGTGAGTCAGGTGCAGGATGCGATTCTGCAGGCCATCCACGGGGAACAGAACTGCCTGTTCATGGTCGGGGACGTGAAGCAGTCGATTTATCGCTTCCGTAAGGCAGATCCGACACTCTTTTTGGGGCGGATGCAGACGTTTTCGGAAGACGAGGGGGCGAGGGAGCGGAAAATCGTGCTCCAGCAGAACTTCCGAAGCAGCTTCCCGGTGCTGGATGCGACGAACCGCGTGTTCCGGCAGACGATGCGCCCCGCAGTGACGGAGCTGACCTATGCGCCGGAGGATGAGCTGATTTGCGGGCTGGGTGCGCGGGAGGACGATCCGCCCGTGATGGTGCACCTGCTGCGTGGGCCGGACATCAGGGATGCGCTGGAGGGGAGTGCGAGCGAGGCGGCTGGCCACGAGGAAGTGCTGCAGACAGAGGCGCGCGTGGTGGCGCGGCGCATCAAGGAGCTTTTGGGAACGACGATGCCGGATGGAAAGACGATTTCGTACCGCGATATGGTGATTCTGCTTGCGCAGACGACGAATTTGGCGCAGACAGTTGTCGATGCGCTGACGGAAGAGGGGATTCCGACCTTTTACGACGGTGCGGAAAGCTATTTCAACCTGCCGGAAATCATGGATATGAAAGCGCTGCTGAGCCTGCTGGACAATGCGCAGCAGGATTTTCCGCTGCTGACGGTGCTGAAAATGGTGCCGTTCTCGCTGACGGACGAGGAATTGGCGCAAATTCGCCTGATGCAGACGGGGCAGAACGTGCCATTCTATCAGGCGTTCGCCAAAGCGTGCGGCGGGGAGGATGAATTCGCCCAAAAGTGCCGAAAAATCAGCGAAAAACTTGAAACATGGCGGTTTCAGGCGGAAGTCATGCGGCTATCGGACTTCATTTGGCACCTGATGACCGATTCGGGGTACTACGCGGCGGTCGGGGCGCTCCCAAAAGGGGAAGTTCGCCAGGGGAATCTGCGGATGCTGTACGAGCGGGCGCAGGCATTCGAGGCGGAAGGCGGCGTCACGCTGGCGGCGTTCATCACGCGGATGGACGAGCAGGAGCGGGGCGGGGACAGCATATCCGCCAAAATGCTGACCGAAAACGAAGATTTGGTGCGCGTGATGACGATGCACAAATCAAAGGGGCTGGAGTTCCCCGTGGTGTTCCTGATGAACATGGAGCGCAGGCTTCTGTGGACGCAGACCAGTGAGCTGATGCTGCACCCGAAGCTGGGCGTGGCGATGCCGTACATTAACCGGAAGCTGAACATCTGCCGAAGAACGCTGATGCAGGAGGCTTTCGACGAACAGCGGCGGCTGGACGAACTGGCGGAACGGGCGCGCCTGCTGTATGTGGCGATGACACGGGCGAAGCTGCATCTGGAACTGGTGGCAACTGAGGATGGGCTTGAGCGCACGAAGTGGGAGTTGGCTTTGCCGCCGAGCGACAGTCGTGTGCGAGAGGCTGGGAGCATGATTACATGGGTGATGCAGGCGATATCCACCGATGCACACACGAAATCCACAAATTATCCACAGGCCTCAACCCCATGGGATTGCCGAGATTGGGACGAACTGCCTCAGAAAACTGTGGATAAAGTAGGGGAGACGGAGGCGGATGCATCAAAGGTGCTTTCGCTTTTGCAAACGGCACCGCCAGAGGGCGTTTTCCCGGAAAAAACGGTGCAGGCGGACATTCTGCCGCTGAAAACGTCAGTATCCGCACTGGTGAAAAAACAGGCAGACGCACTGCCGCTTTCGGATGCGGAGGAGGACGCTGAGACGAAGCACGCGGTGGATGAGAACGGCACGCCGCTGCTGCTGTCGGAACTGCCGCGCCGTCCGGCATTCATGGAGGAGAAGCGGATGACGGCGGCGGAGCGCGGCACGCTGACGCATCGGGCGCTGTCGCTGATGCCGCTGGATGCGCTGCGGGTGGCGGACGATATCCCGTCGGTCATCCGCGAGGCACTGGAAATGATGCAGAAGCGCGGCCTGTTCACGGAGGAGGAGCTGCACATCATCAGCGTGAGCGCCATCAGCGGGTACTTCACGAGCAAAATCGGGCGGCGGATGCTGCAAAGCGGGAATGTCCGGCGCGAGTGGGCATTCAACCTGCGCTTGACGGGTCAGCAGGCGCTGCTGCTGCAAGGCGTGATTGACTGCGCATTCGAGGAAAACGGCGCGTGGGTGCTGGTGGACTACAAGACCGATCGCGTGGACGACGAGCAGACGCTGGTGAACCGGTATGCGGAGCAGCTGGCATGGTATGCGCGGGCACTGGCAGAAATCACGGGGAAGCCGGTCAAGGAACGCTACCTGTATGCGCTGCGTGTGGGGAAGGCGATTGCCGTGCCGGAGATAGACGCGAAATAAGGCGAGAAAGGAATGTTTCACGTGGAACATCGTCGAATGGACTACCATTTGCACACGAATCACTCGATGGACGGGCGGCAGACAATGCCTGAGCTTTGCGAAACAATGCTGGCGCGCGGCGTGCAGGAAATTGCCCTGACGGAGCATATCGAACCCGGTCATCCTGAAGAAGAGATGGACGTGCCGCCGGTGTGGGCGGATTGGTTCGCGGAGATTGCGCGCTGTCGGGCGGCGTATCCGGCGCTAATCATCCGCAGCGGCATCGAGATTGGGGACAATCCGCTGTGCCGGGCGGAGACGAAGGCGCTGCTGGACACGCTGCCGCTGGATTTCCGCCTGCTGTCGCTGCACTTGGTGAACGGCGTGGACTGCTACGATTCGGAAAAGTATTTCACAGGCAAAACGCGTGCGCAGGCGTATCGGGAATACGCCGAGGCGAAGGCGGAATCGATACTGGACTGGGAGGACTTTGACAGCGTGGCGCACATCGGGTATGTGGCGAAGTTCTCCATATACACAGGGAAGGAGCGCGCGCTGGTGTACGAGGATGCGCCGGATGCGTTTGATGCGATTTTCCGCCATGTGATTGCGCTGGGAAAGTGCATCGAGGTGAATACATCAGGGTATGCGACGACGGGGGATACGTTTGCGCATTCGTCGCTGATTCGCAGGTATGTTGAGCTGGGCGGTGAGAATTTCACGTTTGGCAGCGATAGCCATGATACGGCACGGGATTATGCGGATGTGGAACGGGCGAAGGAGATGGTGCGGGCGCTTGGGGGAAAGTATCAGGTCAGTTTTGAGGGGCGCAGGGCGATATATTGGAAGATATGAGGTTGGGGGAAGCAGGAGGCTTTTTCGTGCGAAAAGTGGTTGCAAAGTGGGGAAATTACGCTGAATTTTTGCCGAAATCAAAGAAATAATGGGTTTTCAGCACTCAAAACGCCAAAAAATTTGACAAAAAGGGTTTATCGTGGCATAATAAAGAGGATGAGCGAAATCAATCCGCAGGCGCGTGGGAGCGCTCCGGCGGCGGCAAGTAAAATTCATTTTGTCCGCGGTGAAAAGCCGAAGGGCGTTGACGGGGGTGCTCATTCTTGACAGAACAGATGACGGTGAAATACTACTACCACAGCGGGTTCTCGGTGGCGAGCGGCGAAACGCTGCTGGTGTTTGACTACTGGATGGGGCGGCAGGGGAAAAAGCTGCCCGCAGCGCAGCGGATTACGCCAGAAACGCTCAGCCACTTCAGCGAGGTGTTCGTGTTCATCAGCCACGGGCACGAGGACCACTTCGACCCGGTTGTGTACACATGGGAGCAGTATGCGCCGGTGACGTACATTTTGCCGGAAACGATGGATGCATCGCTGCATGGGCGGCGGATGGGCGTGGGGGGCGAAATCACGCTGTCGCGGCATGTGAAGGTGAAGGCGTTCGACTCCACGGATGAAGGGCTGTCGTACCTTGTGGAGATGGACGGCATCCGCATCTTCCACGCAGGCGACCTCAACAACTGGCACTGGCGGGAGGAATCAACGCCGCGCGAGATTGAAGAGGCGGAGCGCGATTTTCAGCAGGTGATGGAGACGATGCGCGGTGAAAAAGTTGATGTGGCGTTCTTCCCGGTAGATCCGCGGCTGGGCATGATGTTCGACGCGGGGCCGAACTATTTCGCAATGGTCGTTAAACCGCGGCTGATGATTCCTATGCATTTCTGGGAGCGGGCGGAGGTCATCCGCGAATACGCGAGGAGAAGCCGTTCGCCGCAGACGGAGATTATCGCCATGACGACACCCGGCGACATGATTCTGCTTGAATTTGATGAGCAGGAGAACATGACTGTTCACATGCAGTCCGTCACCAGCGCGCCAGTCGCCCGGAACAAGAAGGTGCAGCTGGAAGCATACGACGGCGAGAATCCGTTTAACGATTCCGACCTGCCGGTGGATATGGAGTGATTTTCCTGTCGAAAGGGTTGACAGATGCGCCTTTCCGGGGTATCATAGAAGAGCGGCGCGCCCAATCGTGCGCCGGGAAAGGAAGTTCCACGCATGATTAACAAGGATATGACCGTAGGCGAAGTGCTGCGCTCCTGCTCGGACGCGGCGATGGACGCGGTGGTGAAGATTTTCACCGATATGGGGATGCACTGCCTGTTCTGCCCGCATTCGACGGCGGAAACGCTCGAAGAAGCCGCGATGGTGCATGGCAACGACGTTGAAGAGCTGGTTGCAAAGCTCAATACCGTTTTCCAAGCCAAATAAGCACAGACGGGATTCCTTTGCCCACAGGCAGGGGAATCCCAATTTGATTTTGGTAATACGATTCTCGGATTCACCTGTGCACCTTGGCGCATTTTTATCCGAAAATAGTATAATACTATTTCCAGATTCAACTGCGCCATCTGCTTGCGCCTTTTCCCTTCTGGCGTCCGCTCATTCCACTTAGCGTAGCGCTGCTACGCTGCGTTTCATTCACGTTAACCAGAATGAAAAATTCGCGGCGCATCTTGGCGCATTTTCATCCGAAAATAGTATAAACGAGCAAACCGTTGATTTTACTGGTTTTGCGGACTTTTCCGCAGAAAAAAACTATCAACGGGGCATGTGGATAAGACTGTGGATATTGTGGATTAACAGGCTGTTAGCCTTCCCAGAAATGTGGAAACTGTGGATAAGTCTGTGGAAAAGCGGCGAACAGCTGTGGAATACATGGGAATTTCCTGTGGAAGGGGTGTGCAAAAGTGATTATTGAGCATCAGGGACAGGCGCTGACCGTCGCGATGGAAATGGAGCGCCGCGCCATCCGGACTTACGAGCGAGCGCTGCTGCTGGCGAAGGACGAGGAAGTTCGCAAGGGCATTGAGGACATTCTGAGCGACGAACGGCGGCACTTGAAGCGCTTTACCGAAATGTGGGACAAGACCGTCAATTCGGCGGAACAGCAGGTGCTTTTGCAGGCAATGGCGGCGGATGTGCTGTTCCGCGGCGGCGTAACGGAAATGGCGCGGGAGGATGCGCTGACGACGCTGACGGGACTATATCGGTATGCGATGGAGAGCGAAGCGAATGCGGTGGAGACATATACGAAATTTGCGGAGAAGTGTGAGGGAGAGGCGCGGGCAGCGTTTTTGGAGATTGTGCGGGAGGAAGCAGGGCACCTCGCGGAACTGAAGGAAAAGCTGGGGGAAGGGTAAGCCTAATGTCAACAGGGATAAACACGCAGAAGCAGGGGATTTTCGCGCTTCGCAGTGCATAACCATGTTACTGGGTTTCCCCGTTGCAGCACCCATCTCATCCAATTTCGCTGCGCTCAGCCAACGTTCCCAAGGGAGAAGGCTGGGCGTGCAACGTTCCCCAAAACATAAACAAAGCCCCTTGACGAAGCAAAATCCGTCGAGGGGCTTTTGGTTGTCCTCATGGTGTGCAGGGATTGTGGATAACTTTTTTGCAAATCAAAGAATCTTTCGACACTCGATGTAGAAGCGCTTGTCGTGCGCGTGGCCCATCGAGAAGGTCTTGCGCGGGAGGATACCAAGCTGCTCAATCGCCGGGAAGAAATCCGCCTTGTTCAGCGCAGGCAGCAGGAAGCCCATTGCGCCGTCCGCGCGGCTCAGGCGGCGAAGCACCTCGTCGCCGTGAATGTAGTCAATCGCGGCTTCGGGGTAGCGGCGCAGAAAGTCGTCCAGATAGCGCTGGAGCGTCGCGACGGGGAGTGCGCCGTCCGGGTGGGCAATGAATGCCGTCTGTTCGCCCGACGCGGAAACGACGCGAAGTTCCTGTGCATCCGCATCCGGCGGAACGAAAGACAGCGCCATCCCGTGCGCGGCGCAGTAGGCTGACCAGTCCGCCAAAACATCCGCCGGATGGACGTTCGTCAGCACCCGGTGAACAGGCTCGAAAATCAGCGCATCGTCGTGGATGTTGACCAGCTCAACCATCGCGTAACGGGCAGGATGAACGGCGGCTTCCTCGGCGGGAAGGGTCGCTTTGAGCTGCTCGTAGTATTTTTTCGCGGTGGCGAGGGAGTGGTTGCCGTCGCCGACGGCGAAGAGAAGCGGGTCAGCGCCGAGGGCATCTTTTAAGCGATTCAGGGCGGCGGCGATGGCGGATTTGTCCGTGTCGGACGTGACCGCCCAGCCACGCGCATGGCCGCTCTGCTGCATGAGGTCGAAGTCGTAGAGCGGGGAAAGCTGGTCGCGGCGGGCGTAGAGCGGCTCGATGACGGTGCGTTGCGGGTCATCCAGCAGGAGCATGACGTGGCTGGACTCCAGCGGTGCGCCGTTCCGTACGGCAAGACGCGCGGGCAGGCGCGACGCAACGGTTTCCTCGGTCGGGCGGATGAGGGTCTTTGCGCCGTCGTAGCGGTACTGCTCCAAATCGACGCAGCAGACAAGCCCAAGCCGCTTGCCGGTGGACGTGGTGCGCTCCAGCAGCACGAAGCCTTCCGTCACACCGGGGTGCAGGACGTTCAGCGCGTCGCGCATGGCTGCGTGAATCGCGTCGATGCGCTCTGGCGGCGCGGGCAGGTCGCATTCAGGGAGAATCAGACGCAAGGTGGACGGCTGATGCCCGACCAGCGTGTTTACCCGCTGCCAGTACTCCGGTTCGGACGTGTACTGGTCGCACGCGACGCACGCCCACGCCGTCCAATCCGCATCCGGGCGCGGCAGCAGGAACGTCCCCGGCACAACGCCGATGCCCGCAAACAGGTCATTGCTCATGGCACTTCATCCTTTCGGGAGAAAATTCATCACCTCCTATTGTAGGGCCTTTTGCCGCCGGGGTCAAGTACTTCTATTGTTCTTGAACAGCAGCGTGATGCACCAGACGCCGGCCGCGCCGATGATGGTGTATAGGATGCGGCTGAGAATCGCGCCCTGCCCGCCGAACAGCCACGCCACGATGTCGAACTGGAACACGCCGACCAGCAGCCAGTTAATCGCGCCGATGATGGTCAACACGAGGGCAATGGTATCAATCAACATGCGATTTTTCTCCTTTCCCCTTCGGGTGATGATACAGTGTATGCGATGGATGAGGAAAATAGAACGGGGGGAGATTTGCAGCTGATTTCCTCTGCAATCAAAAAGACCAGCACCAAGAGAAAATCTTCTCCCGATGCTGGTCAGTCGCGCCCATTTGGCACGACAATGTGCGAGTAGTTGGTAGAGCAAGCTGGGTGCGCATCTGCGGATGCGCCCAACCTTACCCCAATTTAATTGGCGATGTCCATGCGGATTTCCCATCCTCCGCCACAACCTGCACCCGTACAAATGATTCGCGCGGTGAAACCACATAATCCGCACTGGTCTGCCCTTCCAGCGCCCGTGTGCGATTCGGAATCCACACCTCGTTGCTGTAAAAAATAATGTACTTTGCCGGCGAGCACGCAATATGCACCACGCCATCCGTCAACGAAAGTTCGCGAATCTCCGGTCCTTGCGTGGCGTAGAACCGTCCCTCGTCAATGGCACGCAGAATGCCCGCGACGCTGCGGTCATTGGTGTTGAGCATTGTGGCGCTCATGCCGCATTCGCCCTCGTAGCGGTGCGAATCGTCGTTGGCAAAGCAGTTGAGCAGTTGTCCATTGGCGAAAACAGGATCAAGCATGGCGGCGGAATCCCCGCGCAAGGCGTTTGTGGGCACGGAGGAGACGCTGTTGAAGATTTCCACGCCGCTCAGCCCGCGGAAGGAGCACATCAATTCCGTCGTGTTCAGCGACCAGGCGGGATGCGCCAGCACAGCGCGTCCGCCACACGCGCGGATGCTGTCAATCGCCTGCTGCGGCGTGCCGTTTGGATTCCAGCAATCAGCAATATCCGGCGAAACGCCCAGACCCAGCAGATGCACCGCCTGTGTCGGCAGAAGGAAATCCAGCTCGGTGCCGGGAATGAGCATCAGCCCGGCGGGAATTTCATCGGCGGCGGGGCGCGTCACCTCGCGATGATCGGTGATGGCGAGAACGTCATAATCCAGCGCGCGATAGGCAGCCATGACGTCCTTGGGGGACAGGCGACCGTCGCTGCAAGTGGTGTGGCAGTGGAAATTGCATTTAAGAAAGCCGCGGCTGGCAGAAAGCAGCTCCATGAGAGACATCCTCCTATTCGGACAATTGGAAAACCCCCACATGCTTGCACATGCAGGGGCTTGAAGACACGATTAGTCCACCGTGTAGGGCAGAAGCGCGATGGCACGGGCGCGCTTGATAGCCTCGGACAACTGACGCTGATGCTTCGCGCAGTTGCCGCTCATGCGGCGGGGCAGAATCTTGCCGCGCTCATTGACGAAACGGCGCAGGCGGTTGATGTCCTTGTAATCAATGTATTCAATCTTATCCACGCAGAAGGAGCAGACCTTCCGACGGGGACGACGACCTCCGCGCGGACGCGGACGACGCTCAGAGCGTTCTTCAGACATGAGTGTGACCTCCTTTTCATTCACTTGAAATCGCAATTCGGCACTTTTTCAGCCGATTAGAAAGGCAGTTCGTCGGTTTCGACCGCCGTGAAGCCATTGTTCTGCGCGGTAGGCGCGGGAGCAGCGGCTGCGGACGGTGCGGCATTGTTGTATGCCGGAGCGCCGTCATCCATGCGGCTGGACAGGAATTCGACTTCGTCTGCCGTGACCTCCAAGGATACGCGGGTCGTGCCGTCATTGGCAGTATAGGTACGCGCGGACACAGGTCCGACAACGCAGACCTTGCGTCCCTTTGCCAGATACTTCGCGCACAGTTCACCCAACTGACGCCATGCCGTTACACGAAAGAAATCCGCGTCCGACTGACCGTTTGCGGTGTTCTGACGGCTGCCGCGGCGATTCACTGCAACCGTGAAATCGCAGACGCTGATGCCGTCGCGCACAGTACGAAGTTCAGGATCACGAGCCAAGTTACCAATGATCGTCAGCTTGTTCATCTGCTTATCCTCTTTAACAGGTCATTGCTGAAATCCGATTACTCGGCATCAGCAGGAGCTTCGACGGTTTCAGCGGCTTCCACGGGCGCTTCCACAGCGGGAGCAGCCTTGGGCGCGCGGGGCTTCACGTTGCTGCGCTTGACTTCCAGCTTCACAACCAGATAGCGGAGCACGTCGTCGTAAATCTCCAGATTGCGTTCAAGCTCACGGGGCAGGTCAGCGGGCGCCTTGAAGGTCACCAGCACGTACCAGCCTTCGGTCTTGTAGTTGATGGGGTAGGCCAGACGCTTTGCGCCCTTGCCCCACGGTTCCTCATCAACCTTCTCCACTTCACCACCGTTAGCAGCAATCAGGGCAGAAACCTTCTCAATCAGTTCCTTGCGAGCGGTTTCCTCCAGTGCAGTATCGATGATGTAGGTCAGTTCATACCTATTCATCATTTTCACCTCCTCTTGGACTTTTGGCGCTGCATCCTGTGCAGCGCAAGGATGTGCCAGTTATTGATTATACATCACAATTCGCGCGATTGCAAGGGGTTCAGAAAAATTTTCTTACATTGCGTGCATTACGAAAGGGTGGAGGGGGACGACCGCAGACTTCGTCTGTTTTCATTGCTCCCTCGTCGCCTCCGAAGAGGCGAAATCCCCTGCGTGCCTTGTCAAAATCAGGCGACCCTGTTATAATGGAAGCCAACACAGGAAGGGGACGAAGCGGATGAAGAAGAACGATTTGCTGACCTTGACGGCGGATGGCCTTGGGGCGGACTTGGAAGGCGTGTGCCGCGCCGACGGCATGGCCGTTTTTGTGCCGGGGATGCTGCCCGGCGAGACGGCGAGGGTGCGCATCGTCAAGGTGCAGTCCCGATTCGCGTTCGGGCGTATGGAGGGAAAGCCGCTGACGGCGTCACCCGCCCGGAAAACGCCGGATTGCGCGGCATACCCCCGCTGCGGCGGCTGCACGGGGCGTCATATGACCTACGAAACGACGCTGGAAGCGAAACGACAGCAGGTACAGGACTGCTTCCGCCGCATCGGGCATATCGACATCGACGTGCCGCCGGTGCTGGGGATGGCAGATCCATCGCACTACCGCAATAAGACGGCGCTGCCCGTTGGCGGAACAGTGGAAGAACCCGTGGCGGGCTTTTTCGCGCCGCGCAGCCACGATATTATCCCGATTGCGCAATGCCCGAACGCCATGCCGCCGGCGGACGAAATCTGCCGCCGCGTGCTGGGGTGGATGAAGCGCTTTCACGTCGAACCGTACGTTGAGGAGACGCATACGGGGTTGGTGCGGCACATCGTCGTCCGCGTCAACCGAAAAGGCGAAGCAATGGCGGTGCTGGTCATCAACGGCGGCGAGATTCCGCACGAGGGGGAACTGGCCGCGTCCTTGAAAGCGGCGGGGGCGGTCAGCGTCATTTTGAACGAAAACCGCGAGCGCACGAATGTCATCATGGGTCGGCGCTTCCGCACCCTTTATGGCTACGATACGCTGACGGACGAACTGTGCGGATTGCGCTTTGAAATCAGCCCGGCGGCGTTCTTTCAAGTTAATCCGGCGCAGACGGAAGTGCTGTACCAGACGGCGCTGGATTTTGCCGAGCTGACGGGCGACGAGCGCCTATGCGACGTGTATTGCGGCGCGGGCACGATTACGCTGATGATGGCGCGCCATTGCCGCGAGGCGCTGGGCATCGAGATTGTTCCGCAGGCGATTGAAAACGCGAAGGAGAACGCCGTCCGCAACGGCATCGGGAACGTGAATTTCCGCTGCGGCGCGGCGGAAGCACTGCTGCCGAAGCTGGTGGCAGAGGGCTTGCGCCCGGACGTGATTGTGATTGACCCGCCGCGCAAGGGCGTTGAACCCGCCGTCATTGACGCGATTGCGCAAGCCGCCCCGAAGCGCGTGGTCTATGTGAGCTGCAACGTTGCCACGCAGGCACGCGACGCGGCGCTGTTTGTGGAGAAGGGGTACAGGGTGCAGAAGGTGCAGAGCGTCGATATGTTCTGCTGGACGAGCGGGGTGGAAACTGTTATGTCATTGGTCCAACAAAATCCGGATGATATCGTCAAGGTCGGCATCGACGCAGACGAGCTCGCCGTCACCAAGGCCGAAAGCAAGGCGACCTATGGCGAGATTCAGGCGCGCGTGAAGGAACAGACCGGCCTGAACGTCACGCCGCTGTACATCGCGCAGGTGAAAAGAAAGCATGGGATTATCGAGCGCGAATGCTACAACAAAGCAAAGTCCGAGAGCGCAAAGATGCTGATCTGCCCGACAGATAAGGAAAAGGCGATTGAAGATGCGCTGAGGTTCTTTGGGATGATTGCGTAAAGATTTCAAACCGGATCGGTCGGGGAATACTACCCGCTCGATCCGGTTTAATAAATTGAACCGATGTAAATCTGAGCCAGAAACGAATCCGATGGATTGATAGGACGTCGTTCTATGTCATTTTTTCATCGTGACAAATTTCTTGTTGACAAAATGGAGATTTCATGTTATACTGCCATCAGCGAAAAGGATTTTAAAGGTCCATACCTGTTATTTATCGTCCATGACAAATAGAGGTGAACCCATGAAGTTAGGCGAACTGGCAACCGTCCGAAGCGGGCTGGTTTTATCCAGAAAACAGGCGTGCAAAGGCGCCCCCGTCAAGATGCGGTATCCCCTACTGAGCTTTCGCGCCATCCACTCAAACGGATACATCGGCATGGAACAGCTGGATGGTTTTGACGCCGCGGAGCAGTTATCGCCGGAGTACCTGACACAGGTAGGCGACGTCATCATCCGCCTGACCTCGCCGTACACTGCTGTTCTCATCGACGAAGCATCCGCCGGCATGGTCGTTTCATCAAACTTCGTCATCATCCGTGTTGATCGAAACAGGCTCCTGCCCGGATATCTGGTCTGGCTGATCAACACGCCGAAGATCAGGAAAGCCATTTATGAAAACACCAGCAGCAACATGCTGGGCGCCATCAACGCCAAATTCTTCTCCGAATTTGAAATCCCCCCGCTGTCCATCCTCCAGCAGCAGAAAATCGCCGAACTGTATCTGCTGGCGAAAAAGGAGACGGCGCTGCTTCGCCAGTTGTCGGCAGAGAAGGAGCGCTACTACGATCTGCTGATCCGCAATGTACATTCGACCATGAAATGAGGTATGCACCATGACGACCCGCAACGATATCGAACGCGTTCTCTGGAAGGCCTGCGACAGCTTCCGGGGAAAAATCGACAGTTCCCGCTACAAGGACTACATCCTTTCCATGCTGTTCGTGAAATACCTGAGCGACGTCACCCTCGAAAGACGCGCCCTGTACATGGAGCAGTACGACGGTGACGAACGGCGCGTCGAGCGCGCCATGAGCCGGGAGCGGTTCTCCCTCGACAGGGAATCCACCTTCGATTATCTGTACGAAAACCGCACGGATACAGAGATCGGCCAGAAGATCAACGTCGCCCTTTCCCACATCGAGGATCACAACAGTGGAAAGCTGCGCAACGTGTTCCGCGCCATCGACTTCAACTCTCAGGTTGACTTCGGTGACGTCAAGGAAAAGAACGCGACACTCCGCAATCTGCTGGAAGACTTCCACGACCTCGATCTTCGTCCCGGTCAGCTCGGCTCCGCAGACATCATCGGCGACGCTTATGAGTACATGATCGCCAACTTTGCCTCCGACGCAGGCAAAAAAGGCGGTGAGTTCTTCACGCCGAGTCAGGTTTCCGAGCTGGTGGCCTCGCTCGTCAAGCCGCAGGAAAACGACCGCATCTACGACCCCACCTGCGGAAGCGGCGGCCTGCTGCTCAAAGCTTACAAAAAGGTGCCCAGCGGCAAGGTTGCCGTCTATGGTCAGGAGCTGAACGCCCAGACCTGGGCGCTCTGCACGATGAACATGTTCCTCCACGGTGTGGATGACGCCCGCATTTGGCAGGGCGACACGCTCTCCAATCCGCAGAACCTCGAGGACGACAAGCTCATGAAGTTCCAGGTGGTGGTCGCCAACCCTCCGTTCAGCCTGGACAAATGGGACAGCGGCTTCCTCTCGAAGGCCGGTCCGGATGAAAAAGGAAAGAAGCCGGAGAAAATGACCGCCTCTCTGGACGAGCATCATCGGTTTGACTGGGGCGTTCCGCCCTCCTCCAAGGGCGACTATGCCTTCGTGCTCCACATGCTTAACAGTCTGGATGCGGAGAACGGGCGCATGGCGGTTGTTCTCCCCCATGGTGTGCTCTTCCGCGGCGCCAGCGAAGGAAAGATTCGCAGGCAACTGATTGAAATGAACCTGCTGGACGCGGTCATCGGCCTGCCCGCGAACCTGTTCTACGGCACGGGTATCCCCGCCTGCATTCTGGTGTTCAAAAAGGGCCGCACCCGCGACGACGTCTTGTTCATCGACGCCTCCGGCGAGGGCAATTACGAAAAGGGCAAGAACCAGAATCTCCTGCGGGACAGCGATATTGCCCGCATCGTCAGCACCTACGAGGCGCGCGAGGCCAAGGTGGACAAGTACAGCTACCGCGCCTCCCGCGCTGAGATCCGTGAGAACGACTACAACCTGAACATCCCCCGGTATGTGGATACCTTTGAGGAGGAGGAGCTGGTGGACATCGACGAGGTGAAACGGAATATCGCCAGCATCGAGGCAGAGCTTTCGCAGGTGCAGGCGCAGATGGCGAAGTATATGAAGGAGCTGGGGCTATGAACAACGAGATTGCGCGTTACAGCGAAGAAACCTTTGAAAGCATCAAGCACGTCAATGAGTATGGCAATGAATTCTGGTATGCAAGGGAGCTACAATCCATACTTGAATATACGGAATGGCGGAATTTCCAGAAACTCATTGAAAAAGCTCAAACAGCCTGCGAAAACAGCGGCATAGCTGTGGATGAATGTTTTGTTGAGGTCAACAAAACATCGCCCATGCCGAACGGTGGTGTTAAGCTGATTGATGACTACATTCTCTCCCGCTATGCCTGCTACCTGATCGTTATGAATGGCGACCCGCGCAAGGAGGTCATTGCAGTTGGACAGACCTACTTCGCCGTAAAGACGCGCCAGCAGGAGTTGATCGACCACTACGATGAGCTGTCCGAGGATCAGAAGCGGCTTGCCATCCGCAAAGAAATGAAAGCGCACAACAAGTCCCTGGCCGAAGCGGCGCAAAAGGCTGGCGTTATCAAGTCCTATGATTTCGCCATTTTCCAGAATTACGGCTATCAAGGACTGTACGGAGGCCTCGGCGCAAAAGAAATCCACGCTCGTAAAGGTCTCAAGGAAAACGAACAGATTCTTGATCACATGGGCAGCACCGAGCTGGCTGCTAACCTGTTCCGCGCTACGCAGACAGACGAAAAGCTGCGCCGCGAGAATATTCGAGGCAAGGAAAAGGCCAATCAAACCCACTACGAGGTCGGCAGGAAGGTCAGACAGACCATCGCCGAGCTGGGCGGCACCATGCCGGAAGACCTGCCGACGCCGAAAAAGAGCATCAGGCAGATTGAGAGTGAGCAGAAGAAGCGCATCAACGGCAAATGAGCCTGAATGAGGTGAACGCATGACACCCGAAGTAAGAGATAGAATTGACCAAATCCGACAGGGGATTGTGCCGGAGGGGTATAAGAAAACAAAGTCCGGCATCTTACCTGAGAGCTGGTCAGTCCGCACGATAGCTGAATGTCTTGAGCGCGTGGAACACCCAGTCGAAGTACAAGCCAATGCGATGTATACACAAATTGGAATACGCTCTCACGGAAAGGGATTATTCTATAAGGAACCCGTTACAGGGGACTCCTTGGGCAATAAATCCGTGTTTTGGATTGAACCTGACTGCTTTATTCTGAACATCGTTTTTGCCTGGGAACAAGCCGTCGGAAAGACTACACAGGCAGAAGCGGGCATGATTGGTTCCCATCGTTTTCCCATGTATCGTCCGATCAATGGAAGCATTGACATTGATTATCTCATTTCCTACCTGCTCACCAAGCGCGGAACGGACATTCTTGAAGCTGCTTCTCCCGGCGGAGCAGGCCGAAACAGAACCCTCGGACAAGACCGCTTCATGAAAAGCAGAATTGTCCTTCCGCCGCTTGACGAACAGAAGAAGATTGCCGAAATCCTCTCCACGCAGGACAAGGCAATCGAACTGCAAGAGCGCAAAATCGAGGAACTGAAAAGGTTCAAAAAGGGCTGTCTGGAAAAGATGTTCCCGCGGAAGGGGCAAAAGGTTCCGGAAACGAGGTTCCCCGGCTTTACGGGCGATTGGGAACAGCGTAAGGTTTCCACTATTGCTTCAGATACGCGCGGAGGCGGCACTCCAGCTACCTCAAATGAAACATACTGGAGCGGTAATATTCCCTGGATTCAATCATCTGATTTGTCTGAGGGAAAACTGTTTGGAGTTGAGCCCAGAAAATACATTTCAAGAGACGGTTTGAATAACTCTGCTACTCAGCTTGTACCAGAAAACTCCATAGCTGTTGTGACCCGTGTGGGCGTCGGAAAGCTTGCATTTATGCCGTTTTCTTACACTACAAGTCAAGATTTCCTTTCGCTTTGCAAGCTCCAAACTGAACCCCATTTTACAGTATACGCATTGTACCAAATGTTACAGGGAGAACTGCAAGCCGTACAGGGTACATCCATCAAAGGGATGACGAAAGATGACCTGCTCTCCAAGTCCATTTTCGCTCCTAAAGATGAGGTGGAGCAGCAGCAACTTGGCTCGTATTTCAGAAACCTTGATACCCTTATCACCCTTCATCAGCGTAAGCTGGAAGAAATGAAAAAACAGAAAAAAGCCCTGATGCAGCTTCTGCTGACGGGGATTGTGAAAACGAAAGGAGAAGTACGATGAAAAAGCCGATCGTTGCCCTGATGTACGATTTTGACAAGACCCTTTGTACGAAAGACATGCAGGAATATGGATTCATTCCGTCCCTCGGCATGAGTTCTTCTGCATTTTGGGGAGAGGTTCGCCAGTTGACCGATAGTCAGGAAATGGACAATATTCTTGCATACATGTATAAAATGGTGGAAAAAGCAAAGGAGAAAAGAGAAACCATCACGAGGGAAACCTTTAAGAAACTCGGTGAAGGTGTGGAATACTTTGACGGAGTTGATTCATGGTTTGAGCGAATCAATGCATACGGGGAGAAAATGGGTGTTCGCATTGAGCATTACATTGTTTCTTCGGGTATTAAGGAAATCATTGAGGGGACGAAAATCGCTCATTATTTCAAGAAAATCTACGCCTGTGAATTTATGTATGATTACACCGGAACGATTCAGTGGCCCAAATATGCTGTCAATTACACCGCAAAGACACAATTCCTTTTCCGAATCAATAAAGGCGTTCTAACCATCGACAGCCAAAGTGCAGACAAGCTCAATCAATACACGCCTGAAAATGAGCGGAGAGTACCGTTCAGAAACATGATTTACATTGGTGACGGTCTGACCGACGTTCCATGTATGAAGCTTGTAAAGACAAATGGCGGTCAATCTATCGCTGTTTACGATCCGGAAAAAGGAAAAAGTGCAGCGGAAACCCTTCTTAGGGATAATCGCGTGAATTACGTTGTTCCTGCGGATTATAGTACGGGCAGTGACATCGAAACAATCGTTTTCGCTATTATCAAGAAGATGCAAGCAGAATCTGAGATGCTTTCCTATCGATGATGAGCTCAGATGGAGGTATTCCATGAATTCTGACCTTTATCTCGAAAAAAATATCAGTCAACAACCTGCTATCGACTTATTGACTGCTATGGGCTACACCTACATTTCCCCGGCGGATTGCGACAAGCAGCGCGGCAGCCGGTATCACGTGCTGCTCCGGGACATCCTGCGCGGTCAGCTCCGTAGACTCAACCGCTATGTCTATGCGGGTGCGGAAAACGAGTTCTCCGCCGCCAACATCGAGCGCGCCATGGAGGATCTGAACGAACCGCTGACGGACGGCCTCGTGCGCACCAGCGAGAAGATTTATGACGCGCTGCTGCTGGGCAAAAGCTATCCGGAGACCGTCGGCGACGGCAAAATGCTCAGCTTTAACCTCCGGTATATCGACTGGGACAACCCGCAGAACAACGTGTTCCACGTCACGGAGGAGTTCGCCGTGGACAGCCAGGACAGGCAGCACAACGCCCGCCCGGACATCGTGCTGTTCATCAATGGCATTCCCTTTGCCGTCATCGAGTGCAAGGCCCCGCATATCCCCGTGGAAGAGGCCGTCGGGCAGATGATCCGCAACCAGCAGGCGGCGTATATCCCGCATCTCTTCAAATTTGCGCAGCTCGTCGTGACGACCAACAAGAATGCCGTCAAATACGCGACAGCCGGCACGCCCAAAAAGTTCTGGAGCGTCTGGAAGGAGCAGGATGACGAATGGCTGCAAACCCGGCTGAAAGCGCTCGTCCCGGATCGAATGCCCACTGAACAGGACAGGAATATCGTCTCGCTGTTCAGCCCCGAGCGCGTGTACGAGCTGATTCGCTATTTCATTCTCTTCGACGCCAACGTGAAGAAGGTCTGCCGCTATCAGCAGTTCTTCGCCGTCCGGGAAATCATGAAGACCATCGCCGAAAACGACGAGCACGGCAACCGCCAGAGCGGCGTCATCTGGCATACGCAGGGCAGCGGCAAGAGCCTGAGCATGGTCATGCTGGCGAAGTATATCCTGATGGAGCTGAAGGACTGCCATCCCCGCGTGGTCATCGTCACGGACCGCAAGGAGCTGGACGCGCAGATTGCCGCCACCTTCGCCCATACCCGGCTGACCCCCGCCCGCGCGACCAGCGGACGCCATCTGGTGGAATTGGTGAACAGCGCCCGGGCGGACGTCATCACCAGTATCATCAACAAGTTCAACACCGTCGAGCGGCAGGAGGTCAAAAACCCCTCCCGCGACATCTTCGTGCTCGTGGACGAAAGCCACCGCTCCAACTACGGCCTCATGGCGACCCGGATGCGCAGCGTATTCCCCAACGCCTGCTACATCGGCTTCACCGGCACGCCGCTGATGAAAAGCGAAAAGAACACCATGGCCCGGTTCGGCAGGCTGATTCACAAGTACACCATCCGGGACGGCGTGGAGGATGGCGCGATTGTCCCCCTGATCTATGAGGGGCGCTTTGTCGAGCAAAAGGTGGACGAAGAAAATATCGACCTCTGGTTTAAGCAAACCACCCGCCGCCTGACGGAGGCGCAGCGGGAGGATCTGCGCAGGAAGTGGAGCAGCATCCGCCGCCTGACCTCCACCGACGCGCGCATCAAGCGCATCGCGCTGGACATCAGCGAGCACTTCATCGAGGGCTATAAAGATACCGGTTTCAAGGCCATGCTCGCGACCAACTACAAGCGCGACGCGATCCGCTATCTGCAGTGCTTTGAGCAGTTCGGTGACCTGAGCTGCGCCGTCGTCATCTCGCCGCCCGACATGCGCGAAGGCGTCGATGACGTCGACGAGGGTGCGGACGATCTGGTCGTCTCCTTCTGGAACAAGATGATGCAGCAGTACGGGGATGCCGACCGCTACGAGGAAGCCATCAAGAACAGGTTCTGCGATGGTGAAATCGACATTCTGATCGTGTGCAGCAAGCTGCTCACCGGCTTCGACGCGCCGCTGTGTCAGGTGCTCTACATCGACAAGGAGCTCAAGGAGCACGGCCTTTTGCAGGCCATCGCGAGGACGAACCGCCTGCACGAGGGCAAGGACTACGGCCTGATTGTCGATTACCGCGGCCTGATTGAGAAACTGGACACCGCCATGGACATGTACAGCGGCGCCGGTCTGGAGAACTTCGACGGCGGCGATTTGAAGGGCGTCGTGGTCGATGTGATGGCTGCCGTCGGGAATCTCCGCAGCGCCTACACGCAGCTGGTGGAGCTCTTTGCGCCGGTGGGCAGCATCAGCGATGCGGAAGCCGTCGAGGTGTTCCTCGCCGATGACAAGATGCGTCAGGATTTCTATACTCTGCTCTGTGCCTTCGGCCGGGCGCTGCATTTGGTGCTGAATGCGGAGCAGGCATACAACGCGCTGAGCAAGGAGGAACGGCAGAAGTATCAGGACACGTTCATCTTCTTTTCAAAGGTTCGCCGCAGCGTCAAGCTCCAGTACTGCGACGCCATCGACAACGCAGAGTATGAACCGCTGATGCAGAATCTGCTCGACACGCACCTGTCTGTCGCCGGGCTGAAGAAGATCACAAGCCCCATCGACATTCTGAACAAGGACGACTTTGAAAAGGAGCTTGAGGAGCTGGGCTCGCTGCGGTCAAAAGCTGATGCGATAGCCAGCCGGATGACCCGAAGCATCAGCGAGAAGCGCGACGAGAATCCCGCCTATTATGACAGCTTCTCCAAGCGGATCAGGGACGCCCTTGCGCTCTACAAGGAAAAGGTCATCTCCGAAGCCGAATACCTTGCCAAGATGCGCACCATCATGGGGGATTACCACGCCGGCAGGAGCACCGTCAGCTATCCGGAGCGCATCAAGAATAATGTTCACGCACAGGCCTTTTTCGGTGTGCTGACCGCACTCTTTGACGAGGTGGAGGACGAACGGATTACACCCGATTTCGTTGCAGAGGTTTCCGAGGAGATCACAAAAATCGTCGCCTCCCACAGTCAGGTGGACTGGACGAACAACAAGACCATCCACGACCGCATTTCACAGGACATCGACGATCTGTTCTACAAATACGAAAAGGAGCATGGTCTGAAGCTCTCGTTCGATCTCATCGACAAGATCATCGACAATGTCAAGACTGTTGCCCTGCGGAGGTTCTGAGCGATGGACATCACCTGCCAACGAACCATAACCGCCGATGGGTGCGAAATCCTATACAGTCTTGAAAGAAAGCAGGTCAAAAACCTCAATCTGCGGGTGCGGAAGGATGGCAGCGTGTGGGTTTCAGCAGATCCGGGCGTCCCCTGCGGGGAAATCGACGCCTTTGTTGTCAGCAAGGCCCCGTATATTCAAAAGGCCCTTGACCACTTCCATGAGATGGCGCAATACAGGCCTCAGCCGAAGCAGTACGTCAGTGGCGAGGCATTCAACATTCTGGGTCGAGGTCTGCGCCTGCAGGTCACACAGGCCGCAAAGGATTCCATTTCAGCGGACGGCGTCTACATCCATCTAGGTGTTCGGGATCTCCACGATATCGAAAGGAAGCGGCGCGTCGTCAACAGATTTCTGGGCCAGCAGTGCAGAACGGTATTTGGCGACGTGATGGATGCGCTGTATCCGTCGTTTCAAAAATACGGCGTGCAGAAGCCTTCTCTGAGAATCCGGGACATGGAAACGCGCTGGGGCTCCTGTCTGGCGAAGAAGGGAATCATCACACTGAACAAGCGTCTCCTCGAAGCACCAAGGCACTGCATTGAATATGTCGTCATGCACGAGCTTTGCCATCTGGTTCACCCCAACCACTCCAGGCAGTTTTATGCCTTTCTCACGATGCTGATGCCGGACTGGAAGGAACGGAAGCAGTATCTGGACAAGACCGCAGCCTATTGGCTCTGATCACGCCAATAGGCAGCTAAAAAGAGCTTTATGAACACATTGTAAAGGCAACCACACATTCTTTGCACTAATTGTTGGAAAACAGCGGCCATGCAGTTAGTACAATTCCAGCCGGAAATCAAGTAAACCGCGCAGAAAACACAACGCCATCTTCCGAATTCTTGATTTCACAGGAGGCGTTGTGCAGTTCGAGAATCAGCCTGACCAGATACAGCCCCAGTCCGCTCCCGCCGGATTGACGGCTGCGGGACTGCTCCACGCGGTAAAACGGCGTGAAGAGCTGGGGCAGAGCTTCTTCCGGGATGGAAACACCCGTGTTTTCAATCGTCATCGTATGCGCATCCAGCAAAATGCGGATGCTCGCGCCCTGCGGGGAATAGAGGATGGCGTTCATCAGAACATTGTCCAGCGCGTTGGTCAGGAGATCCCGGTTTCCCCGGATTGTCACGTCCGAAGCCATGTGCTTTTCAATGTGCAGCCCCTTTTGCGCAAGCAGCTCTTCATCCAGCTCCAGCTGCCGTTCCATTATCTCGCTCAGATTGACCGTATCCGTTTTGAGGACAAAGCTGCCGGCCTCGATTCGGCTGATGATCAAAATCTCCTTGATGAGGCTTTCCATCCTGCCGGTAACCTGAAGCGCCCGTGCCAGGTACTTGTCCCGATCCCGATATACGCCGATTTGCGCCAGCATACCGCTCAGCTGCCCCTTGAGGATCGTCACCGGTGTTTTCAGCTCGTGCGAAGCCGCTGAAAAGAACGCGGAGCGCTGACGCTCCATGTCCCGTTCGCGCTCCATATCCTGCTGCAGGCGTTCATTGGCGGTTTTCAGCTCCGTCAGCGCGTCGGAAAGGTTGTCGGAAAGCGTGTTCAGGCTGTCGCCCAGAGCTCCGATTTCATCCGTGCGATGCTGTGCCCAGCGGGAGTTGAAATTAAGCGCGGCGATGCGTGCAGCGATATGGCTGATGTCCACGATGGGCCGGGTAATCCATCTGGTGTAGAAAAACGAGGTCAGCAGCGAGACGCCAAGAATCAGCAGCACGAGAAACGGCAGCGTCTTTTTCATGGCCTCCGACGCTTGATTGACAGCCTTTTTTCCACCGACTACCAGCAAATGCCCCATCGTTCCATCCCGGAAGAAAAAAGTTCGTGCTTCATCGGCGGATATGTACGCATCGGTGACGGTGATCTGATGGATGACGCTCTCCGCTGTGCCGGTCGCGTCTCCGGCCTCTGTGGCCTGCATAACCGCATCCTGTTCAAGCGTTTCACTTTCTTCCGTGGTGATCGCCGCACGCTCTGCGGTGCCTTCCACAAGATAAGCCTCAGACGAAATCGTATCGTACAGAATTCGCCCATATTCGTCTGACAGACGGAGCGCTGCGCCCGTCTCCCTGCAAAAGGCGGAAAGCAGCTCGTCGCACGCAGACGGCTCCCTCCCGGACAGCGCGGTCAGGAGCGCTTCGGTCTTTTGGTCGAGGTCCTCCTGCAAAATGCTCGTATAGGTGAGCGGCGTCAGATACGCAATCGCGCCATATGTGGCAGCGCAGACGGCGATCATCAGGCCGCAGGTCATCAGAAAGATGCGAAGCGTCAAGCTGTGCTTAATCCTTGTCCACACGATAGCCCACCCCTCTGACCGTCCGGATGTAATCCGCGCCCAGTTTGCGGCGCAGATTCTTGATATGGCTGTAAATCACGCGGTCGTCACCCAGATAGTCGTAATTCCAGATGCGGCTAACGAGCATTGGGTAGGTCATCACGCGCCCCTGATTTTGCAGCAGCTCCCGCAGGCATTCGAACTCGCGGTTGGTCAGCTCCAGCATCTGGTCGCCGCGCATGACGGTATAGGCGTCCAGGTCGAGCGTCAGGTCGCGGTAGCGCAGCAAATTTGCGCCCGGGCGATCCTCGCCCCGGCATCGCCGGAGAATCGCACCGATTTTGCGCAGCAGCACGGGCATGGAGAACGGCTTGGTGATGTAATCGTCAATCCGCAGATCGTAGCCGCGAAGCTGCTCCTCCTCTCCGTCCAGCGCGGTCAGCATCACGATCGGGATATTCGATTTCTTTCGAATCCATTCGCATACGCCAAAGCCGTCGAGCCTCGGCAGCATCAGGTCGAGAAGCACCAAGTCAAATTGCCCGCTTTCAAAAACCTCCAGCGCTTTCAGTCCATCCTCCGCCTCAGCGGTCTGATACCCAGCTTCGGTCAGCCAGGATTGAAGCAGCTCCGAAATATCAAGATCATCTTCAACGATGAGAATACGATACATGTCCTGCGCCTCCTTATCCAGGACAGTATAGCATATCTTTTTGGATTTCTTCTGAATTTTCCGAAATATTCAAAAGCCTGCGAAGGAGCCCTTGTCCCTTGCAGGCTTCGTATTTATCGCGCCCTTTCTGCCACCATGCCGATCAGAGCGCCATCGCCGTTTGCGTCCGGTTTGGTATAATCCCGAATGACCTCAACATCGACCTCTCCCTGATCGTCATCGCAGCAGACTATGCTCGTCATGCTGCCATGGAAGCGTCCGCTGTCAAGCGGTTCGCCGTTGCTCTGGCGAATGTCCAGAAACCGGCGTACACGCTGTCCCTGAAAGGCCATCTCATCGCTCGCCGCATCGTAGCGCAGGCCAAATGCAGCGTAGGGCGCGAAGAAGGCCTGCTTTTCGGCAGCAGTCATTTCACCCTCTGAGGTGGCGGTCGTTTGGGATGTGCTCCCGCCTTGGCTTCGCGCGGCGGATTCCTCCCCGGTCAGCACGCGGATTCCGGTGATCAGGCCTTCCGGGCTGAGCGAGCCGTCCGCATGGCGAATCAGCCGGGTCTGGTCGCGCTCGGTTCGCAGGTCGATGGTTCCCTGCTCGTCCGTGTATTCGATGATCGTGCACACGCCGCCGCTCACCGGGTAGGCGTCCGTGAAGGAGCGCACCCGCTGCCCCTGAACCATGAGCGTCCGGCTTTCCGGGTCGCAGCTTAATCCGTATTCCGCATACGGCTCAAAGCGCCTGACCCAGGCTTCATCATTCTCTGGATACGAATAGGAGTATTGCGTATACACCGCAATGGCCTCCGCAGCCTCGTATGCTGCCGTACCTTCACGGATGATGATGGAATCGTCCGTTTCCTGCCCGGCAGCGGCAGGATGCCCATCCCGTCCATCCAGCAAGATTGCTGTGTCTTGCGTCCGAACAAGCTCCAGCGTGCGGTCCGGGAACCCCGGCTCCTGAACGATGACGGCATCCGCGCCGATGATAAACGTCTTTCCATCGGCCTGATAGGTTCCCTCGCCGCCCGTGAACGTGTACACCTTGCCGTCCATGGCGATGCCGGTCGTCTGCGCCAGCGCAGATGCACAGAGCAGGCACACCAGCATCAAAGCAAGCAGAGACACACAAAACACTTTTTTCATCGTACAACCTCCTTTTTCCCCTTTCATTGGGGATGCACCAAGTATACCCCTGCACTTTGGAGTTGGGCTGTACGGTGTTTGGATATTGTCTGAAGAATCAATTTAGAGACTGGCGATTTGGTTTTATTAAGAAATATCATGAGACTATGATGGTGACATTCCTACTGTTTATCCCCGATATGCAAAGTTGCAGGCTCTATCTGTTCATTGAGGATGTACGCTGTCTCAAAGCTCGGCTTTCTTTGCACAGAGCGTTTTGATAATAGCCTCAATATCGTAATCAGCGTGGCAACCTCATGATCGGAGAGCCTTCATGAATCTCATTCCCAGCTCTCTTTCATCTCCGTTTATTAGCGTGTCCACCTTTCCCTCGCATGCTCATCTGTTTTTTGAACAGCCTGGACTTCTGCATCATGCTTCTGAACGCCCGGACCTCTTCCTCTCTGATCTTCTCCTCCGGGATCTGCATCTGAGCACAAAGCTGTTTCAAAAGCACCGTCGTTTCATCCTTTTGATCAAGTATCGAGTGCATCAGCACCTTGATTCCATCCTGTGTAGGCGTTGTTTCATCTGCCGTAGTGGTGTCCTTGCGATGATTCTCCCGGATGGTTTCAGTGATCTCATCCATATCTTCGTGAATGATATACGAAAAGTAATCCGTCTCATTGATTTGCGCCACCTCAAGCGTGCGCATATAAACATCCATCTCATCAGGCGCATATTCCTTCATGACCTTCTGGCGCGCCACTTCCAGCACCGTGTTCATATCCTGAATTCGCATATCCGCGATGCGATCTACGACGATCTCGATGTCTGCCATCAGCTGGCGGAATCTGGGGTGCGTCATCATTTCACAGAGCAAGCGGTTATTGATCTTCCCGCTGCGCAGCAGCTCCAATACTTCATCACTCAGATGCAGGGACGCCACGTCCACATCTGAGTGATTTTTTTGTTCTGTCAAGCCCAGGAGATAATCGGTGGATACGCCATAGAACTTTGCCAGCTTCTGAATGGCGTAGTGATTGATGTCGCCGCAATCCTCGTTCTCATATTTGCCAAGTGCAGACTTCGATAAGCCGGTCTGCTCCGCCAGCTGTTCCAGCGTCAGCTTCTTATCGATCACACGAAGGTCCTTCAGACGCTCGGCCATTGTCAGTTGAACGTACATTTTCCAGCCTCCATAACCAGTTTCAACCCTATCATACCACATTTCCATAAGCGTGGAAAGACAGGGGTTTTTGCGGGTTTTCCATCGTTTCGGACATAGGCCAAAGCATGGGGTTTGTCAGGTATACTGTCTGCGTTCCACAGAACACAGAACCTTGACAACCCATCCCGAAGCCCTTTGCCCGATATACCGCCATGACCTTCCGGTTACCCCCGCGTCCCCCTGGCAAGCACCTTCCCCGGAAGCAAGCGCCTCTTCAGGACTGACTGTGAGCCAAACAAGGTTTCTAGCTGGGAACAGGCAAGGGACACCCATACAATAGAATTCCAAATAAGAAGCATAACCTTTACTCTAAAAAACTGAAAGAGAGGTACATTATGAAACAGCTTAAGAACAAGCAAATCATTGGAATTGACAATGGCTACGGCAACCTGAAAACCGCCAGCGGCATCTTCCCCGCCAGCATGCTGACCTTCGACCACGAGCCCGTCCACGCGCAGGACCTGCTGGTTTACGACGGCAAATACCACGTCATCGGCAGCGGGCACCGGGAGTTCACCCCGGACAAGGTCAGCAACCCGGATCATTACCTCCTGACGCTCGCCGGCATCGGGCAGTCCAGCCAGCGCGCAGGCCGCTGCGTCAGCTTCATGCAGAGCGCGGCTTGTCCTACAGCGTGCTGATCGTTCCGGCGGTCAATGCTTATTATGGCAAGCCAACCGTGGATGAAGGCTTGCGGGAGACGATTCGCTCCATCGTCCAGGAGGAGCTGGCAGCTCCATCTGTTCAGCTTGGTGATCTGCTGCAAACGCTGAACATAGTCACATCTTCGGCAGCTCCTTCTCCCATCTGAAGTGATGAGCCTGACGACGACGATCTCGACGATGCGCTGGACAGCTTCGGTTGCTGATGCTCTTTGGTGCTCATACGCACTACAATTCCATCTCCAGCTTCGTATCGCGCGATACCTTTGGCACCAGAACGCACCACCGTGCACCAACCCCGCAAAGCAGGAAGCCATGCCGTCAAAAGCATGGCTTCCTGTCTTTGAGCCGGGTGCAGGGCGGCAGCGCCTGCCGGGGGTGCAGAGGGCAGCGCCCCTTGCCCGGAATCCAGAGGCGGAGCGCTCTGGCCCACGGCACTTTGCTGGATTCCGCAGGAAGACAGAAAGTGTCATAGTGGGTAGTTACACTTTCGCAGAAAGTGCCGCGCCCCCGTCACCCCGTGCCCCAAACGAACCATCATCACACCCACGAAAGAAAGGAGGCGCTTCCATGGCAAGAAACGATGGCGTGGACCGCACCACTGTGCGCAACCAGCCCCGAACGGAGAGCAACATTGCAGACGCCGAAGCTCACAACGAGCGACAGAAAGCCTGCTACCGGAACGAGGATATCGTCCCCGAACGCAGTCATCTGAACATCCACTTCAAGGAGCCTTCCGGCAGCTATCAGGAGATGTTCCGGCAGATGGAGCAGGACGGCACCATCTCTACCCGGGGTCTCAAGCAGGAGGCCGTCCATTATGGCGAGCTGGTTTTCGATGTCAACTCCGCGTATTTCCACAATCACGGCGGCTACGAGTTTGCACAGGCGTTCTACGCCGAGGCATACCGGGCTGCCGTCGATATTGTCGGCGGCGAGCAGTACATTCTCTCCGCCGTCATGCATGCCGACGAGCGCAACCAGGGCATGAGCAAAGCCCTCGGCTACGACGTATGGCACTACCATCTTCATGTGGTCTATGTGCCCGTCGTCGAAAAGCAGATTCTGTGGTCGAAGCGCTGCAAGGACCCGGCGCTGGTCGGCACCGTCAAGGAGACCGTCATGCAGATCAGCCACAGCAAAAAGTGGCAGTCCCGGCCTGTACTGGATGAATTCGGAGAGCCCTTGCGCACGAAAACAGGCAAGATTGTCCTGAAGAAATCCTACAGCATTTTGCAGGATCAGTACCACGACGCCATGTTCGCTGCGGGCTACACCGACGTGGAGCGCGGCGAACGCGGCAGCACCGAGGAGCACCTGACCACCGTGCAGTTCAAGGTCATGAAGGAACAGGAAGCCCTCGATGCGATTATGGCGCAGCAGCAAAGCGCGGAGCAAGCCGTGCATCTGGCGCAAGCGAATCGGGAGGAGGCTGAGCATGAAGTCGAAGCCGCAAAAAGGAAGATAGATGCACTTGCGAAGAGCGACAAAGAGGTCAAAGCATTCGTACAAAGCCTGGGTTCCGCAGGCGAGCTTCTGCCCGACACCGGGATGCTGGAAACCGCCAGGAGCTACCGCGAAAACAAGGCTCTCCCGGTCATCAAAAAGCTCGTCCGCAAGCTGAGAGAGGTCTATGCCCTGCTGGTCAACGCGCGCCAGAAGAACAACGATATGCACAGAGAAACCGCATACTGGAAGCGAAAAGCAGAACCCAATGAGCTTATGCAGGAGAAAGTTTCCAAACTAAACAGGCTGACCCGCACGCTCGGCTCGGATGAAATTGACAGGCTGCTGTCCCAGCGCAGCGCCCATGAACATAGCTGGCGCAAAGCATGGGATAACGAACGATGACCCTCAAAGTTTTCTTAACCGACAAATACAAGGAAGTGAATGATACGAGAATTTTCGATACCCTCAAAGCCCGCATAACCGTCCCACAGGCGGCTGCACACTACGGCGTCAGGATCGGGCGAAACGGCATGTGCTGCTGTCCGTTCCATTCGGACAAGACGCCCTCCATGAAGATCAACGAAACTTACTATTATTGCTTCGGCTGTCACAGCACCGGCGACGTGATCGACTTCACCGCCAGACTGTTCAATTTGTCTCCCCTCGATGCAGCGCGCAAGCTGGCATTGGATTTCGGCATCGACCCCAACACGCCGGTATCCGCTGCCGTTGCGCTTCCCCGTATCCGGCAGGAGGAATCCCAGCGGGAACGGGAAGGGCGCTGCGCCTCCGTGCTGATCGAATATGAACGGCTCCTGAAAAATCGTCAGCAACGATTTGCTCCTGTTCATCCATCGGAGGAATGGGACGGCCGCCTAATATCCGCCAGCCATGCGCTGCCGCAGGTGTCCTACCTGATCGACTGCCTGTACGATGCAGATGCTTCGATGCGCAGGAACACCGCCGACTCTCTGCTTGGCGACGGTACCATCCGCAGCATTGAGCGCTGGAACGCAGCACATAAAGAGGAGGTGGATGCGCATGACAAAGCGTTTGCGGCCTGAACAGTTCCCGCCCTGGTACGACGGACAGAGTATCAATGAAGCGGCTTTCTGCCGGGAGTTTCTGGCTTCGCACAAGCTGCTCTACACCGAAAACAGCTTCTTTACGCCGGAAGGACGCATGACCGACGAAGCGCCGCTCAAGACGGAAATCTATCAGATCATCGAGCCGTATGCGTCCACCAGCGTCCCAAAGAAGATATCCAACATCATCGAGCTTCTGAAAATCACGGCACACATCGACGACTTCCCGCCACGGACCGACCGGATTCACGTGGCGAATGGCACGCTGTTTCCGGATGGCTCGTTCTCCACAGCTAAGGACAGAATCGTGCGCAGCCGTTTTCCGGTGGTCTACAATCCCTCTGTACCCAGCCCGGAAACGTGGCTGGGTTTTCTTCATGGCCTTCTGTATGAAGATGACATTCCCACCCTGCAGGAATACATTGGTTACTGCCTGATTCCCAGCAACAAGGGCCAGCGCATGATGGTCATTAAGGGCAGTGGCGGCGAGGGCAAATCACAGATCGGCACCGTTCTGTCTCACCTCTTTGGTTGCAACGCCAAGGACGGCAGCGTGGGCAAGGTGTCCGAGAACCGCTTTGCCCGGGCAGATCTCGAGCACATCCATCTGCTGATCGACGATGACATGCGCATGGAAGCCCTGCGTCAGACCAACTACGTCAAGTCGCTGGTCACCGCGCAGGGGCGCATGGATCTGGAAAAGAAGGGCAAGCAGGGCTATCAGGGCTGGATGTTCGCCCGGCTGCTGGCGTTTTCCAACGGCGACCTGCAATCCCTCTACGACCGCAGCAACGGCTTCTATCGCCGCCAGCTGATTCTGACCACCAGGGAGCGCCAGCCAGATCGCGTGGATGACCCCGACATCGCGGAGAAAATGTGCTGCGAGCTGGAAGGCATCTTTCTCTGGGCCTTTGAAGGGCTGCAGCGTCTGGTGGCGAATCATTTCCGCTTCACCGAAAGCGCCCGCTCCCGTTCCAACCGGGAAGCGGTTAAGCAGGATGCCAACAATGTGCTGCTCTTTATGGAGGCCGGGGACTACATCCGGCTCACGCCCGAAGGGAAGGTTGGCTCGCAGGAGCTTTATGAAATCTACACCGTATGGTGCCGGGAGAACGGCTTCTCGCCGCTCAAGAACCGGAGCTTTTCGGAATTCCTGGTCGCCAACCAGAAGAAGTACCACATCGAGCACTCCAACAACCTGACGAACTTCGTCGGCCGCCGCGTGTGGGGCTTTACCGGCATTAAGCCTGTGCTAAGGCTCCCGCTCAGAACGGCAGACGGATGGCAGCGCGATTGCTCGGATGATAACCCGTTTATTTGAAATTCCCTATAAGTGAGAATTTCCGCGATTCTCTGTGTACATACGTACACACATACAAAGGGATTGTACACATGTACGTATGTACGCAGTGGATTCGCATATCTGCAGGAACAAGAAAGGAACACTGAACCTCTATGCACCCACCACCGATCAACCCTTTATTGGAGGAATCATGGCTTTGCTCAAAAGACGCCTGAACAGAACGCCGCCTTTGAGCGGTGCGTCGGCTTTCTTGCCGAAATGATCGAAAAGTACAGCGGGAAGGTGGAGTTTCCCGTTCTTCCCGCTGACAGCAAAACGAGTTGGGACAGTTTATCCAATCCATCATCTCAAACAAATTCAGAAGAACCATTGACAAATGATATGGCTGCGTAATAAAATGCAGTTGGGACAAAATACACGAACAGTTACTGCACGATTGACAGGAGGTGCACCATGCTTCAGAATCATCCTGCTCCTGAGAGCCGCACGCTGCCCCAACATATCACCGACGAGCACAACGGCCTGAGCTACACCCTTCACGGCGATTATTACTTTCCGGATCTGGAGCTTCCGGAGCAGCAGCCCATCGGCAAATGGGGCCAGCTGCACCTCCGGCACCTGGAATCGAACCATCCGGGTCATTTCCAAAGGCTTCTGCTCACGGGAGCACTGAATGCCTATCTGCACACTGTCGATGAGCAGGCCAGCGAGCGTTTCGATGTTCTCATGAAGGGATATGCCCAAAGCTGGGGCATCACCGAAGTCCTGAAGGCTGAAGATCCCATAAAGTGGGTCGGGCTCATGAATCTGGCGCGCGCCGAAGCGGAGCACAACGTGATGACCGAAATCATCTGCGCCTGAACCACCTTCCTTCACCGGCTCGTATCCAATCGGGCCGGGGAAGGCTTCCATAAACCGCACGAGGAGGAATTCCCATGTCCAGAGAAAAGCAGACGCCCGCGCCCATCCGTTCCAGCGCGGCGGAGGTGTTGACCTATGTTGCCTCCACGGGCGACCCGCAGGGCAGCATCGAAATACGCTACGAGGACGAAAACATCTGGCTGACGCAAAAGACGATGGCGCAGCTGTATGATGTGAGTGTCAAAACGATCAATTATCACATCAAGAAAATCTTCGATGATTCCGAGCTGTCAGAGGATTCAGTTATCCGAAAATTTCGGATAACTGCCACAGACGGCAAAAGCTATTCCACCAACCATTACGCGCTTCAAATGATCATCGCGGTCGGCTTCAAGGTCAACTCCGAGCGCGCCGTTCAGTTCCGCAAATGGGTCAATCAGATCGCAACGCAGTACACCATTCGCGGCTGGGTCATGGACGACGAACGGCTCAAGCAGGGCACCTATCTGACCGACAAATACTTTGAGGAACAGCTGGAGCGCATCCGGGAGATCCGTGCCAGCGAGCGCAAGTTCTATCAGAAGATCACCGACCTGTATGCCACTGCTATCGACTACGACCGTACTTCCGCCGCCACGAAACGCTTCTATGCCACGGTGCAGAACAAGATGCGCTTCGCCGTGCACGGGCACACCGCCGCCGAGCTCATCATGGAGCGCGCCGACCACACGAAGGATCACATGGGTCTGACCACCTGGCAGGACGCGCCGGACGGCAAGATCAAAAAGTCCGACGTGTCCATCGCCAAGAACTACCTCACCGAAGACGAGCTTGGGCAGCTGAACCGGATGGTCACATCCTATCTGGACTTCGCCGAGAACATGGCCCAGCGCCACATTCCGCTGACCATGCAGGACTGGGAAACCCGCCTGAACCGCTTCATTGAAATGTTCGAGTACGGTCTTCTCAGGGATGCGGGCAGGGTGTCTGCAGAAATCGCCCGGCTGCACGCAGAAACCGAATTTGAGAAGTACCGCGTCATTCAGGACCGCGAGTTCCTGTCCGACTACGACAGGTTCCTCCTTGAGCTTGAGGAACACGCCGACGCGGCAAAGGCTGGACCGCAGGAGGAAAAGCCATGAAGCGAATGAAATGCTACATCTATACCCGCGTCTCCACCTCCATGCAGGTGGACGGCTACAGCCTGGACGCGCAGAAGGACAAGCTGCGCAAGTACGCGGAGTTCCAGAACATGCTCGTCGCCGGGGAATACTGCGACGAGGGTAAATCCGGCAAGAACATCGAGGGCCGCCCGGAGTTTCTTCGCATGCTGCGGGACATCGAATCCGGCAAGGACGGCGTCTCCTTCGTGCTGGTGTTCAAGCTCTCCCGCTTCGGCCGCAACGCCGCGGACGTGCTGACCTCCCTGCAACGGATGCAGGACTTCGGCGTCAACCTCATCTGCGTGGAGGACGGCATTGATTCCTCCAAGGACAGCGGCAAGCTGATGATTTCCGTTCTCTCCGCTGTCGCCGAGATCGAGCGCGAGAATATCCTTGTCCAGACGATGGAGGGCCGCAGGCAGAAGGCCCGCGAGGGCAAATGGAACGGCGGCTTCGCGCCCTACGGCTACAAGCTTGTGGACGGGCACCTGCAGATTGCCGAGGAAGAGGCCGAGGTCATCCGCATCATCTATGACAAGTACATCCACACCACCATGGGCACCGCCAGAATCGCAAACTGGCTCAACGAGCACGGATACAGCAAGGTCTGCCGTCACAACAACAAGCGGGAAACCTTCACGGGTTCCTTCCTCATCGGCGTGCTTGACAATCCAGTGTACTGCGGCAAGCTGGCGTACGGACGCAGACATAACGAGAAGATCCCCGGCACCCGCAACCAGTACCACATCGTCAAGCAGAAGGACTATACGCTCTACGACGGCATTCACGAGCCCATCATCTCCGAGGAGGACTGGCAGCTCGCGCAGAAGCAGCGCCAGCAGACCAACAAGCGCCAGCTCAAGACGCACAGCCTCGACCACGAGCACGTCCTGTCCGGGCTGCTCAAGTGCCCCGTCTGCGGCGGCGGCATGTACGGCAACGTGAACCGCAAGAAGAAGGGCGACGGCACCTACTACCGCGACTACTTCTACTACGCCTGCAAGCATCGCCTGCATGTGGACGGCAAGCGCTGCGACTATCATCACCAATGGGGCGAGGAAATCATCGACGGCGCTGTGGAGGAAATCATCCACAAGCTGGTCAACACGCCCGCCTTTGAGCAGGGTATCCGGGAGAAGCTCGGCGGCAAGCTGGACACCGCCGAGCTCGACACGGAGATGGAGACCCTGCGCAAGCAGCTCCGTCAGCTCACGGGCACCAAGGACAGGCTGGGCGAGCAGATCGACGCGCTCGATTTCGACGACCCGCATTACACCCGCAAGGCGCAGGACCTGCAGGAGCGGCAGAACAGGGTCTACGACCAGATCGCCTCCATCGAGGTCAGCATCGCCGAGGTGCAGACCCGCATGGACAACATCCGCCAGCGCCGGATTTCCACCGACAACGTCTATCAGTTCCTGCTCTACTTCGACAAGCTGTACGACCAGTTCACCGACCTGGAGAAAAAGACCTTCATGAACAGCTTCATCGAGCGCGTGGAGATTTACCCGGAGCGTCGGAGCGACGGACGCATCGTGAAGCGCATCGAGTTCCGTTTTCCCGTGTATTTTAACGGCTCAAAAATCACTGGACTTGGTTGGGACGAAACGGATATGTCGGAGAATGTGATGGTATTGTCTAAACTAAAAGAGGCAAAACATATCGACATTCATGTGGACATGAGCGAGCTGGATGTGACGAAGGTAGAAGCAGAGAGCAGCGCTACTTATGAGGAAATTAAGGCGTATGTGCAGGAGCACTTTGGAGTGAAAGTCTCTGCGCTGAATATCGCGCAGGTCAAGCGCAAGTACGGCATTATAGAGCGGGAATGCTACAATAAGGCGAAGGCGGAGGATGCAAGACAGCCGCGGTGTCCGGAAGAGAAAGAAAAGGCGATTGAGGAGGCAATGAGGTTTTTCGGGATGATAAAGTGAACAATATCGCATTTCTGAAAGCAATGAAAAGGGGAGCGGACGTCTGCAAACAGGCGTTAGCTCCCTTTTCTGCATCAGATACCAAAGAACCGATCGAAGAACACTTTCAGCTTTTCAATAATCGTCTGCTTTTTCGCGGCACGGTTTCCGCCGCCGAAACGAGAAATTGGCGGCATCAGATTGTCGATGTCCGTGCCGGTCGTTTTGATAACGCCGTCACGGAAGGCATGGGCGATAAAGTGGCGGGTTTCCGCATCTTTCAGGTTTTCTTCCTTGATGAGGGCGGCAAGCTGTTTCTCTTTTTCCTCGGCTACCAAGGTGCGCCATTCAAGCAGCACGTCCGATGTATCGTTGATGCCTGCGATGAAGGTTTCAATCAGCGCCTTCTTGCTGCGCAGTTCTGGGCTGGCATCCACGGCTTTCTGAATCGTAATGAGCATTTCTTTATCATTGCAGTGGGAATCGTGATACTTTTGGACGAGAATGAGAATGTAGTCAATATTGATTTCAATCTGCTTGATGAGTTCAATTTCAAAAACAATGTCGTCGGTGATGTCCTCTTTTTCGCCGGTGGGCTTGCGATTTTTCCATTCATCCTGCAGGTCTTGGTAGCGACCGAGATAATCTTGGAAATCACGTTTGCTCAAAATTTCATTCCCAGCAAAGTCATCAAAAGAAGATAGAAGATTTCGCATCCGCAGGACTGCGCCAAACAGCACGATAAAGTCCTTCTGATGCTGTTCGCCGGTAATATGCTCCTCGGATAGGGGAAATTCGGTCGTCAGCTCCTCAATCATGTCCCGATAGCCCGGATGGTACATTCCTTCGGTGTCTGTATAGCCGAAATAGTAATCCTTATAGCCGCGCAGCAGGGCAATGCCGCCCGCTTTCTTATCGCCGAAAAGGGAAAGAGCATCGTCGGTGCGCTTTTGCAGATTGCGGAAGCATACGATATTGCCGCATACCTTGATGGAATTGAGAATGCGGTTTGTGCGGGAATAAGCCTGAATCAGCCCGTGCATTTTCAGATTCTTGTCCACCCACAGGGTATTCAGCGTCGTCGCATCAAAGCCGGTCAGGAACATGTTGACCACAATCAGCAGGTCAAGCTCCCGATTCTTCATCCGCAGGGAAACATCCTTGTAGTAATTCTGGAACTTATCGCCGTCCGTGGAATAATTGGTGTGGAACATCTCGTTATAGTCGCGGATGGCAGCATCCAGAAAGTCACGGGAACTTTGATCCAGCGCAGAGGTATCCTCCGGATTCTCCTCGTCAAGAATGCCGTCTGTTTCTTCCTCGTTTGCGCCATAGCTGTAAATGACGGCTACTTTGAGCCGACGCTGCGGACTTTCTGCCATTTGCCGCTGAAACTCGGCGTAATATAGCTTGGCGGCATCCACACTAGACACGGCGAAAATGGAGTTGAATCCGCTTACACGCTGCTTTTGCTTGATTTCCTCGATTTGCTGCCGTCCATTCGCGGAAGCAACCTCGGCAATGTTTTGCAGGACGCTAAACGTGTAAGTCTTGTCGCCGCGATACGTTTTCTGGTCGAAGTGCGTCAGAATATATTCCGTAATCAGGCGAATGCGTTCCGGCGCAAGAAAAGCCTTTTCGCGATTGATGTCCCAGACTTCCTTGTCGTCAATGTTCTCACCCATATCCATCGTCTTGTGATATTCCACGCGGAAGGGCAGCACATTCTTGTCACGGATAGCGTCAACGATGGTGTAGGCGTGAAGCTGGTCGCCGAACGCCTGCGCTGTTGTGCGAAGCGTGGGATTCTTGCTCACGCCGGCATTGACCGCGAAGATGGGCGTGCCGGTAAAGCCGAACAGATGATACCGCTTGAAGTACTTGGTGATGGCTTGGTGCATGTCGCCGAATTGACTGCGATGGCACTCGTCGAAGATAATGACGAACCGCTTGTTAAACACTGCATGTCCGGCATTCTTTTTGATGAACGTGGCGAGCTTCTGAATGGTGGTAATGATGATTTTGGCGTTGTCGTCCTCAAGCTGACGCTTCAAGACTGCCGTGGAGGTATTGCTGTTCGCCGCGCCCTTCTCAAAGCGGTCGTACTCCTTCATCGTCTGGTAGTCCAAATCCTTGCGGTCAACGACGAACAGCACCTTGTCGATGTAGTCCAGCTTGGAGGCCAACTGCGCCGTTTTGAAGGATGTCAGCGTCTTGCCGCTGCCGGTGGTGTGCCAGATATATCCGCCGCCCGCGATGGTGCCGTACTTCTTGTAGTTGTTGGCGATTTCGATGCGGTTCAAAATGCGCTCGGTGGCGACAATCTGGTAGGGGCGCATGACCAGCAGCATGTTTTCTGCTGTGAACACGCAGTAACGGGTGAGGATGTTCAGAATGGTGTGCTTGCAGAAAAAGGTCTTGGTAAAGTCCACAAGGTCGGGGAGAACGCGGTTATTCGCATCCGCCCAGAAGGACGTAAACTCAAAGCTGTTGCTGGTTTTTGACTGCTTGACTTTCTGCGCCTTCGCGTCCTTAATGTGGTTGAAGCGGGTGGTGTTGGAGTAATATTTCGTGTTCGTGCCATTGGAGATGACGAAAATCTGCACGAACTCATACAGCCCGCTGGATGCCCAGAAGCTATCCCGCTGATAGCGGTCAATCTGGTTGAACGCCTCCCGAATGGGCACACCGCGGCGTTTCAGCTCAATGTGAACCAGCGGCAGACCATTGACCAGCACCGTCACATCATAGCGATTATCATGCGCAGCGCCCTCCTTGGCGGAGATGGCGTATTGATGGATGACCTGCAAGCTGTTGTGGTGAATGCACTTTTTGTCGATGAGCTGAATGTTTTTGCTCTCCCCGCTGTCCCGGCGAAGCACCTGCACATAGTCCTCTTGAATCAGGCGGGTCTTTTCGAGAATGCCGGAATTGCTATTTGCCAGCACTTCGTTCCAGAAGCGCTGCCATTCGCCGTCCGTAAAGCGATAATCATTCAGCCTTTCAAGCTGCGTGCGCAGATTGGCGATGAGGTCTGCCTCTTTGTGGATGGCAAGGCGCTCATAGCCCAGCTCGCAAAGCAGGCGGATGAACTCGTTTTCCAACTCGGCTTCGCTCTGGTAAGCCTCCGAGCGCTGGGATTGCGGCGTATATTCGGCGACAACGGTACTTTCGTCGCTCTGAGAAACGATATTAAAGTAGCTCACGGGCTACCTCCTTCCGGGTCAATCTGCCGGGGTGAACGATAGCAGCTTGTCCCTGTAATATTCGTATTGCTTCTGTCTTGCTTCAATTTCGGCGGGGAGACCGGAGGTGAGGTCGGTGCAGAGGGTGGAGAAGTGGTCGAGAATGGTGACAATGCGCCGTTGCTCATCTATTGGCGGAATTGGAATGCGCAACTTTTCAAAGCAATTTTGATTGAGATTACTTCTATCACTTATTGTCATGGATGCTATTTCGGCTTTGCAACGGTGTGAATTTAGATAATGACAAAAGTATTCTGGCAGAACTTTTTGCGGATTGCGGATTCTGCTTGTAATGGTTGTGAATCCAATTGCACCCGCATATTCCTTGCTGATAACGGCGGAAGTCCCAACATCCCCAGTATGAACAGTTATCACATCATTTTCTTGCAAACGCTTTTTATGATTCTTTTCAGCAAATGCTTCGGTTATATACTCATGCTGTTTTAATACAATTTCATTTTCCTGAATGTCCGAATTGTGAATCAGCAAAACGCCTTGATTTGCTTTATACTTTGTTACGGTAGTAGCAAGTCCGATGTTTGTGTCAGCAATTTCAGCAACAAGGAAGAATTGGATGTTACTTCTGGTTTCTCCCCCCCCGTTTTCGCCAAATGATAGCAGCTTGTCACGATAATATTCATATTGTTTTTGTCTTGCTGTAAGCTCTGCTGTAAGCTCTGCTGTAAGCTCTGCTGTAAGCTCTGTGAATGTATCCAGTATACGGACGATTTCGTGCTGGATTTCAAGGGGCGGGACGGGAAGAACTACGTCACTCAATTTTGCAGGTGCAACTTCTATTACTTTTGTTCCGTTTGCGATTTTGGCTTTCTGCTGATAGAACGAGGAAGAATGCAGCCAATACACAAGATATTTGGGATTCATTGAATGATGGATGATTGCGGCATGTCCGCTTACTGCTACTTTGCCATCCCCCAACCACGCAACACACTTGCAAACATCTTCTATGTTTTCGCTGGTTACTGCCATTACAACATCATTTGGTTCAGCGAATTTCTGCTTCTGGGCAGTTTCTTCACCAATATATGTAATGGTTTCATTTACAAAAAGACCATAGCGGGTATAGATTTGCCCGTAATGGATACAGGGAACGCCCGATTCAGTAAAGTCCTTTTTCTGAAAGTTGCCGCCTCGACTAATAGTAGCAACGTCGCCCAAACGTTTGTATGGCACACCATTCGGGCATAGTTGCTGGATGAGTTCATCAAGTTTGTTCATTGCTTGCACCTCCTACTGTGTATTTCGCAGTAAACTCATCAAATCGCCTAAGCATTTCGTCACCGTCTATACCATGCACGGTAAAAGGGGGATTGCTATCGGGAGCTGATGAAAATTCAACCCTTTTGCCGAATGAGTATAAATAACTTTGTATGTTCAATGTTGTTGCAAAAGGTTTTCCTTGATGAATAGCAGCATAGGCTGCCTTTAATGCAGGAATGTAAGGTTCCATTTCTGTAGCATTATCAGAATGGGTGGCTAAGAATTTAAAGTGATATTCATGACTGTTGGGCTTTGTACACTCTACGTTAATAGATTGTATGTCAGCGTTCGTTCCGCAATATTCATATATCGGAATGGCTTGGCTTCGCAAACTTTTCGCTACATTCCCTGTTTTGACGGCAATTACATTTTTTTGACGCCTATCAGACGTATGTCTAATATATAAAACAAGATAATCAACAAGAGAACTATCCACTTTTTCTAATTCATCAACTACTTCTCTAAACATAGGCATTAAACCATCTCTACTTTGGCATACTGTACGACCTTGATTTAAAAATAAATTAGGGAAATGACAGCGAATTTCTATCAAGAAAGCAAGTTTGATGGGATGACCATTTGCGACATTTTGGATTTCATTACGATAAGCATTTGCACGTTGTGCGTGAGAATTTAGATTCTTTTTCAAAGATGCCATAAGCTCCGCATAACCTGATTCACCTGTTGCAGCGGATAACTCAAGAACATTATTTACAAATTTATCTCGTGTTTTTTCTGGTATTTCTTGACCGCACTGCAACGCATCGTGTCCGGCAACGTATGAGTTTTGTATAATGCTGCGGTATTCTGCACCTACAGAATCAATTCTGTTCTTTTTAATTTTTATTACCTGATCAACCATGAAATGTTCAATTCCAACAAAAACATCACCTTCGTTTGGATTGTTTGAGTGCCATACACGAATTATATCAGGTCGATCATTTTTAGCCCTCGTTACGGTAGTTCCGGAGAGCATATTCATAATGTTTCGAGTCATGGCGCGTTTGTTTTTTGCAAGTCGAATGGCATCATCTAAGCAATTTTCTTCATTCAACTCTTTCTTTCTATCATTTTTGCTCAACCAGATGACCTCCTTCGTTATAGCATAAAATCAATCTGACAGTTAGGAAATTAGATTTCCTCAATCTCCCCAATAATCCTATCAATTTCCTCCCGCAGCTTCTGCTCCCGTGCCACAATCTCGGCAATCTCCGCGTTCAGCTGCGCAATGTCAATCTGCTCCCGCGTGTCCTCCTGCTCCACATAGGTGGAAACAGATAGATTGTAGTTGTTCTGCGCGTTGCCGACTTCCGCGTTCGGCACAAGGCGGGCAAAGTGCGGTTCGTCCTTGCGTTCCGCCACCGCTGACACAATGCGCTGAATATTTTCATCGGAAAGGCGGTTGTTCTTCGTGACCTTCACAAACTCCTTCGACGCATCCACGAACAGAACCGCGTTGTCCGGCTTGCTCTTTTTCAGCAGCATAATGTCCACGGAAATCGTCACATTCAGGAACAGGTTCGAGGGCAGCTGAATGATGGCGTCCACAAAGTTGTTGTCCACCAGATATTTGCGGATTTTCTGCTCTGCGCCGCCGCGATACATAATGCCGGGGAAGCAGACGATAGCCGCCGCGCCGTTGTTCGCCAGCCACGAAAGGCTGTGCATAATGAACGCCATATCCCCCTTGGAAGCCGGAGCTAGCACACCGGCAGGGGCAAAGCGCGGGTCGTTGATGAGCAGCGGGTTCTTGTCGCCCTCCCACGGCACGGAGAACGGCGGATTGGAGACAATCAACTCAAACGGCTGGTCGTCCCAATGCTGCGGACTGAGCAGCGTATCTTCGCGGACGATGCTGAACTTGTCAGGGGTAATGTTGTGCAAAAACATATTGATGCGGCAGAGATTGTAGGTCGTCAGGTCGATTTCCTGCCCGTAGAATCCGTGGTCGATGTTCTCCCTGCCCAGCACCTTCGCCACTTTCAGCAGCAGCGAGCCAGAACCACAGGCAGGGTCATAGACCTTGTTGATGCTCGTTTTGCCGATGGTGCCAAGGCGTGCCAGCAACTCCGAAACATCCGCAGGGGTGAAATACTGCCCACCCTTTTTGCCCGCATTGGCGGCGTACATGCCCATCAGGTACTCATAGGCGTCGCCGAACAAATCAGGATTTATGCCATCGGTGGAGAACAGCGGCATCTGCGCCACGCCGTTCAGCAGCTCCACCAGCACCTTGTTCCGCTTGGCGACGGTTTCGCCGATGGCCTTGCTGTTCACGTCGAAATCATCAAACAGACCGGCGAAGTCGCTTTCCGCCTCGCCGCTGGCAGCGCTGCTTTCGATGTGGTTGAACACTCGTTCCAACGTTTCATTCAGGTTCTCATCCTTATCCGCGCGGGCGAGGACGTTGCAGAACAATTCAGAGGGCAGGATGAAGAAGCCCTTTACCAGTACCAAATCTTCACGAGCAGTTTCTGCCTCGTCGTCGGGCAGCTTGGCATAGGAAAAATCATGGTTGCCAGCTTCGTGTTCACCCTTGTCAATGTAAGCCGCGAAGTTCTCCGAAATGTAGCGGTAGAACATCGTGCCCAGCACATAAGACTTGAAATCCCACTCCGCCACATGCCCCGCGTGGACAAGGTCGGTAGCGATTTTGTAGATTCGGCGGAACAGCTCGTCCCGCTCCTGATCGTTCTTTCTGTCAGCCATCGTTGTTGCTCCTTCAAGGCAATCCATGCCGTTTCTATTTCGGTAAAGCCGTTCTCCATCCAGAAGACTAACAGCATTATAGCATATATCTATCATTTCCACAATGCGGCGTAGGGAAAATGGGGGATTTTTGGCGGAAAAATGGGGGTGCAGCAGATTGCGACGGCTGCACCTCTCCGGGGGATTCCAAAGGGGGCCGCAGCCCGCCTTTGGCACACGACCTTGCTTGCAAGGTATAGTGTGTTATACCTCTGCGGAGAGGATAGGCGACGGCCGCCAGCCGGACGTGCTGCTGATGCTGTCTGCAGCATGGATGCAGATTGCTTTTCAGCAGCAAAGGGCACATGCCCGGACAATCCCCGCCGCAGAGGTATACCGTTCCCCGTCTCACCATTTGCGTTCCATCGGCTTCACACCATGCGAAAAGCTGTGCTATAATGGTCATAACCACACATGAAAGCAGGTGATGAACTTGACGACAGAAAGTCAGGACTTTATTCCTATGGGCGGGTCACTCTTCAAAATCCCTTCTTCCAGCAATCTGCGCTGGCTGATTATGTTCTACGCGCTTCCCCGCGAGCTGGTGGAGAAACGTCCGGCATTCCTTTCCATGCCTCGGAAAGTGCGGGAGGTTGTCCATAGCGAGAAATGGATGCAGCTGGTCAATTCCGATATGTTCCTTGAATTGGTCTGGGATTGCTATGCGTGGGTCAGCTGGCAGTTTTTCAAGGTACCTGCACCGCACGGCGGCTATATGCCTGTTCCCGGTTCTTTCTATCTGTACTCCGGCAACTTTCCGCTTTGGCGGTATGCCTACATAACGGCCGCATATATCAGGGAGAAACTCGACAAAATGCCGGAATTCTGCTTTCAGCGACTGTTTTCTATGGGAAGCGATTACGAAGTGCCATGGATGCCCTATGAAAACTTCTATGATTTTTTCGGACAGATGACGATGAAAATCGTGGAGGAACAGCATTGGCAGGAAACATTCGATATGCTCTGGGAACATCGTGCGCATGAGGATTACAACGGCAGCAGCACAAAACAGCGGGATTTTGAACGCTCATGGTATCACTCGCGAAGTCTTGAAAAAGAGCTGTCTTTGGAACAGATAAGGGGAAATGATGCTGAACTGCCTGTCAATGCGATGTGCCACGCCGCTGTGCAATCATTCGAGGAGCAGCTGCTTGATGAGGAACAGATAAAGCAGTTTATGCAGACTTTGCCGGACACGGACAGAAAAATCATTCTGCTTCGTATGCAGAACGATACCCTTGCGGAAATTGCACAGAAGCTCAACTTTGCTAATGCCGGTTCGGTCAGCAAGCACCTTGCAAAAATCAGAAAGCAGCTGGAGATTTACAGAAAAAAATAAAAGCTGATGGAAACATTCGGCCTCTCTCATGCCCTGTTAGATAGAGGACACCAATACGTCATTTGCGTAAGGCAGCCGCAGTGATACGGCTGTCTTTTTGCGTCCTCATCATTGATATAGGGAGGTAATTCGTGTTTCTCACTGAAAACGCTAATAACGCTGAAAACAGAGTTGTGGAACTGAAAACCGCAGCAGGTGTCTTTCTGCCGTTCAAGCCATTGAAGCCCAGCGCAGATTCACTGCCGCCATTTCCGATTGACTGCCTGCCATCCAGACTGCGAAGCTATGTAGAAGTTGTCGCCATCCATACGCAGACACCGGTAGATATGGCGGCGGGGGCTGCTTTGGGCGTACTTGCTGCTTGCCTGCAAGGAAAAGTCAAGGTCGAAGGGAATATTGGGCACTACGAACAGACAAGTCTATACATATTTTTGATTGCACCGCCGGGGTCGCGGAAATCAGCGGTTATCCACGCTATGACCGCGGCGATTGAGGACTACGAACAGAAATATAATGAAGAAAACAAGGCGGCTATACGCCGGAACAGGCAGGCGCGCGAATCCTTGCAGCGGGACATCAACCGTTTGACCCGGCAGTTGGAAGCCAAGTATGACAAGCTGACAGAATTGGAATTGCAGCATACGCAGGACAAACTGGCAGAATTGCCGGAAATCAAGCCGCTGCAAATTTTCACTGATGACTGCACCAGCGAATCTATGGTCAGGCTGCTTCGGGATAACCAAGGGCGCATGGCACTCATCTCCGCCGAGGGTGGAGCGTTTGACAACATCATCGGGCGATATACCAAGAAGCCGAACCTCGATGTGTGGCTGAAAGGTATCTGCGGTGATACCATCCGTGTAGACCGCATCAACCGTGAGCCTGACTACATCCGAAATCCAGCATTGTCCATGATTATCAGCGCCCAGCCAAGCGTCTTGAGCGAAATTATGCAGAATAGCTTGCTGGATGGACGAGGCTTTCTGGCACGGCTGCTCTACATCAATATTCCCAGTGCTGCCATGCCAAAGTCCTTCCAATCCGCACCAATTCCAACAGCTGTGCAGGAAGATTATCACAATCTGATTTTTCATCTGCTGAATCTTTCTGAAAATGAACCCATAACACTGCACCTTGCCCTGGAAGCGGTAAAACGAATGGAGAAACTTTGCCGCAGCATCGAGACCTATCTCCGCAATGAACACCGCGACATGCGGGAATGGGGAAGCAAGTATATCGGGCTGGTGCTTCGGATTGCCGGACTGATGCATATTGCTGCGGACGGGGATGAAGACATCCAAATGGAAACGGTTGAAAATGCCATCCAGATTGGCAGCTATGCCTTTTACCATGCGCTGTATGCTTATTCCATATTGGGAGCAGATGAAACTGTTGAAAAAGCCCTGCATGTCGTTACGAAACTGCGAAAACTCAGCGTGACGCGCATCAGCCGTTCAGACCTGTATCAGAAATGCCGCGGAAGATTTTTTCGGGATGCCAAGGAAATGGAGCCTGTACTGACTCTTTTGGAACAGCACGGGTATATTTGGATGGATATTCCGACCTATTCCGGCGTAGGACGGCCGTCAGCCGGGACAATTTATATCAATCCAGCAGCTTTGAAAGATGACTTTTCAGCGTAAATAGTGTTTTCAGAACGGAAACTGCAAAGGAGAAAAACTATGAGTTCACCCAGCTATGCCATTATGCGCTTCGCCAAATACAAAGGCCCGGAAATCGGCCGAATTGAAGCACATAATGAGCGCGCAAAAGAAAAATACGCCAGCAACCCGGATATTGACCGCAGCCGCAGCGACTTGAACTGCCACCTTATTCATCCGCCGCAGCATTACCGCGCTGAGGCTGAGAGGCAAATTGCAGATGCCGGATGCCGCGTAAGGTCAGACAGCATTCGACTGGTGGAAGTGCTTTTCACGGTCAGCACCGGGTACTTCGATGATAAATCACCTGATGAAATCTGTGCCTATTATGAACGGTCTCTTGCGTTTTTGAAGGAACGTCAAGGTACGGACACGATTGTCTCTGCTGTGATTCATATGGACGAGGGGACACCGCACATGCATGTGGTCTTTGTGCCGCTGACGGCGGACAAGCGTCTCAGTGCGAAAGACATTATCGGCAACCGCAAGAAGCTGATTCAGTGGCAGGATGAATATTACGAGTACATGTCAGTGCGGTATCCGGAGCTTTGCCGCGGCGAATCCGCTGCGCAGACAGGGCGTACACACATGACTGTGCAGGAGTTTAAGGAATTTACCAAAGATATTCGCAAAATGACGAAACTGGCTGACAAGGTGGAGGTGCTGCTGAGTGGTGCAAACTTTCTGAACAGCAAAAGCCGGTTAGAACAGCTTGTGCCGATGGTAAAGGACTTGCTGCTGCGGTTCGGCAAAATGAAAGCCCAGCTTGGACAGTATCAGGAAGCATTTACGTCCGTTATGGTTGAAAACGAACGGCTGAAAAAGGAAAACGAAAAACTGGATTCGACGTGTAGAGCGTATCACAGCCGCGATTTCAGCAATATGTCAGCAATTCAGCAGCTGGAACAGCGCTGTCTGCGGTATGAACAGCAGCTGTCTGCTATTCCGGCGGGAGTTGTGGCAAGGTATTCCCAGCAGCAGCGCAAGGCGCAGAAAGAAGTCAGTGAAAGAAATTACTGATTGGGGAGGAAAAAGAAAATGAACAGAAGCCCAAAGTTTTTTCAATCGAAGCAGTACGACCGATGTTATGAGAAGGTGAAGCAGAGAAATGAAGGCAGCCGATGAATGGAAGGAACTTACGAATATTCTGAGCAATCTCATTGCCAAATACGCCTGTGTATTGAGCGGAATGTCTGTTCATCAGCAGGAGGACAAGCCAGAACTTCGTCCGGATGAAACAACAATGCCCAAAGTCGCCATTGCCTAACCTAAAACAGCGTGATATAATTTTCATTGCATAACCTGTCTAAACCTTCTGCGGAGGAAATCAAAAAACTCCGCAGAAGGTGATTGGAGAAGACGATGAAGGAAAGAACGAAGGTATACCTATATACCCGCGTGTCCACCGCCATGCAGATTGATGGCTATTCGCTTGAAGCTCAGAAAAACCGGATGAAAGCCTATGCTGAGTTCAACGACTATGAAATTGCCGGCGAATATGAGGATGCCGGAAAATCTGGCAAATCCATTGAGGGACGTATCGAGTTCAGCCGCATGATGGATGACATCAAATGCAGCAAGGATCATGTATCTTATGTGCTGGTGTTTAAGCTATCCCGGTTCGGGCGCAATGCGGCTGATGTACTTTCCACGCTTCAGGTGATGCAGGACTTCGGTGTAAATCTGATCTGCGTAGAAGATGGCATTGACAGCTCCAAGGATGCCGGCAAGCTGATGATCTCCGTCCTGTCCGCTGTGGCTGAAATCGAACGTGAAAACATCCGCATTCAGACTATGGAAGGACGCATTCAAAAAGCCCGTGAAGGCAAATGGAACGGCGGCTTTGCCCCGTATGGCTACGATCTTATCAACGGCGAACTTCACATTAACGAAGAAGAAGCCAAAACCGTCCGGCTGATTTATGAGCTGTACGTCCATAAGAAGATGGGCGGACGGTTGATTGCGCAATACTTGGAAAGCCATGACATTAAAAAGCTATCTCATAAGAACACGCGGGGCGATATGTTCGCAGCAGCCTACATACAGGATATTCTGCGAAACCCCACCTACTGCGGCAAAATCGCCTATGGACGCAGAAAGCAGGAAAAGGTTCATGGCACCCGCAACGATTACCGTATTGTGTGGAATGATGATTACCTTCTGACCGACGGCATCCATCAGCCTATCGTTTCCGTAGAAGACTGGGAGGAAGCGCAGGCCAGACTTCGTTCGCAGGCAACAAAATATAAACGCTATGATCGGCAGGAAAACGAACACGCTTATCTGCTGACGGGCATCATCAAATGCCCGGAATGCGGTGCAGGTATGTATGTCAGCAAGAGTGTAAAGAAGAAGCCGGACGGTTCTTATTACAAGGAGTTCCGCTATTATGGCTGCAAGCATCGGCGGATGGATAAAGGACAGAAGTGTACCTTCAAAAATCAGCTGCCGATGGAGCTGATGGATCAAGCCGTTGCGGAGGTAATCGTTTTGCTTGTCAGCCGTCCCGACTTTGCAGCAATGATGGCAGAGAAAATCAATGCGGAAATCGACATATCTGCGCTGCTGGAAGAAATTGCACATTATGAAAAGCAGCTGCGCCAGCAGTATGCGGTGAAGGATAGACTGGCAGAGGACATCGACCAACTTGACCCGGATGACCGCCATTATCAGCGAAGAAAATCCGACCTTGAAGAACGGCTCTATAAGATGTATGATAAAATTGAGGAGACAGAGGAGCATTTAATCGAGGCACGAGCCAAGAAACAAGCTATTGATGCTGACCGTATCACACGGGACAACATCCTCAGTATCCTCATGAACTTCGAGAAACTTTACAGCGTTATGAGCGACCTCGAAAAGCGTGACCTGATGGCGACGATGATTGCAGACATTCAGGTAAACCCGCAGCGCCAGCCGAATGGTCAATGGCTGAAATCCATCCACTTCAAGCTGCCGCTGATTGCTGAGGAAGAACTGCAATTCAGTTTAGACAAAAAGGATTGGCTTGAGAATGTGATGGTATTGGCTAAACTGTAAGCGTACATAAGGATAACGAGAATACAAATATGAGGGAAAAAGCAGTGAACAACGAAATGAAAGCCCACAGCAAATCATTAGCGGAAGCGGCGCAGATGCCGGAAGATTTGCCGACCCCGGAAAAGAGTATCAGGCAGATCGAAAGCGAGCAGAAGAAACGATTGAGCGGAAAGTAAAAGTGAAAAATCCTCTTGAAATGGCAGCATAAAAATAAGCAGAGAACGTCGAAAAACGATGGCTCTCTGCTTATTTTGTTATTCCAGCCCTTTCAGCCTCTCCACTGACATCACATGCAGCCCCAGCAGCTCCCTGTCGTTAAAAGAATACAGCTCGATGAGCTTGCCGATCTGCTGATTATAATAGTACAGCTCGCAGGGCGTGTGGAGATTCACGTTCAGTTTCAGGAAAACGAAGTATTCGCTGGAAACGTCGAGGATGCGGATGTCAAACAACGTGTGCTCCAGCGTGGCAATCTGCGCGAAAATGTCGGGCAGGACGGCGGGCGCTTCGAGGGGAATGTCGTTTCCATCCGTGACGGCGACGGAAACGAGGCGGTTGAGGACTTTGTTCTGCGCACGGTCGATGTAGGCGTCAAAGCATTCGCTGGGGACGTAGTAGACGGTGGCTTCGTCAGCGGTGAAAGGGTCGCAGGAATGGATGCGGCGTTTGCTGGCGAGCAGGTAGTTCACGGGTTCTTCGACGTCGGATGAATCATAATGGCGGGGCGTCTGCACCTGTACCTGCACGAGGGCTTCCGAAAGGTCGAAGTCGTCTTCGTGGAAGGAAAGAAGGTCGCTAACGGCTACAAAAATCAGCCCAAGAAAGAGCAGAAGGATAAGGAAAATAGAAATTCGGTGAGGATTGGACATATACACCTCCGATGAAACAGATTGGCGATATGCTCTATGATAGCATAGATGCTGGGAAAATGCAAATAAACCGAGGTCACTGCCGCCCAAACCGACAGTGACCTCATTTTTATCTACCCTTACTTCTTAAAATTCTCCCACCGCGCGCGGAAATAGTGCGCGGCCATCTTCGGCTTGCGGTCGCGGGTGAAAAGCCCCTTGCGGTTGCCGCCGGCGCGCATCGGGCCTTGCTGCGTGCCAAAATCCGCGAAGTTCCACGGCGTTTCGCCGACGACGAAGGGACGCTCGTCCAGGCAGGCGTTGATGGTCTTGTAGTAATCCACCTGGAATTCCTCGGTGAACATCTCCGTGCCGTGCATCCCCGCGATGGTGTCCGCGCCGTACTCCGAGAGGATGGTGGGCTTGTTGACTGTCGCCCAGTAATCCATCTCCATGCGCATGGCGAAAGCAGCGGCTTCCAAATCGCCGGAAAGGTTGTACCAGCCGTAATAGCGGTTGATGCACACAACATCCATCGACGGAATGGTGATGTCGCGCGTGTAGTCGTTCTGGCAGCCGACGAGCGTCACCGGGCGGTTCTGCGGGTCAAGCTGATGCGCCAAGAGGTACAGCGGATGCCAATAGTCGTAGGCGGACTGCGGATGCGCATCCGTGTTCGGCTCGTTGCCCAAGCTCCACAGGACGATGCAGGGGTGATTCTTGTCGCGGGCAATCATGTCCGTCAGCACCTGTGCGTGATAATCGGCGGGCGCCCAGCGATAGGGGTCTTTGCCTCCTTCGCCGATGCCGACGGCGGGCGTTTCGGCGATCACGACGATGCCCTCGCGGTCGCACAGGGACAGCATTTCCTCCGAATAGGGATAATGGCTGGTGCGGAAGGCGTTGGCGTGCAGCCAGTGGAAGAGGTTGATGTCCGTTACGTTCAGGCACTGGTCAAGCCCGCGCCCGTGGAAGAAGGAATCCTCGTGCTTGCAAGGCCCATGGAAGTGGAAGGGCTTGCCGTTGATGAGAAAACGGCAGCCGTCTACCTTGATTTCGCGGATGCCGAACGGCTGGCTGTACTCATCCTGACCGAAGCGGACACGCGCGGTGTAGAGGTACGGCACGCCGGGAGCGGGTTCCCAGAGATGCGGATTTGCCACATGCACTTCGCCGGACGCACCCGTGCCGCTGGCGACGACCTGCCCGTCTGCATCCAGCACATCCAACGTCACGTCACCCTCGCCGTGGGTCGCGACGGTGTAGCGCACTGTGCCATCCATCGACGGAATAAGCGTCACATCGGCAATATAATCCGCCGGGGTGGTGTACAGGCGGACGGGGCGGTTCAGCCCGGCATAGTTAAAGAAGTCGAAATTCGGCAGGTTGATGCCCTGCGCATGCTGGTGCTGTTTGCCCGCCTCGACGGAGGGGATGCCGGGGTTATCCGAGCCGAAGAACGCCGTGCCGCCCTCGTTGCCGACAGGGAGGGTGTGGTGGCTGATGGTGTTGTCCACCTCGACTTCCAGCAGGGCAGTTTGACCGGGGTGGAGGATGTCGGTCACGTCCGCCTCGAAGGGCAGAAAGCCGCCGCGATGGGTGCAGAGCAGCTGACCATCAAGGAAAACGCGAGCGTTATGGGTGACGGCGTCGAAGCGGAGCATCAGGCGCTGACCTTTGAGCAGAGATGGCACGGTGATGCTGCGGCGATACCACGCCAGACCGACATGACGGCGGAATTCGGGGTCAGCGGACTGGTCGTTGTAGGACGCGGGAACAGCGATGGACTGCCACGGCGCGTCGGGCTTGAGACGGAAGTCCCATACGCCGGAGAAGTCGAGAATGGTGCGGGATGCGTTGGATTGCGGTGCGAGCATGGGGAAGCCTCCTTTTTTGCTTGGTATTATAGTGGAAGAAAAAAGACTGCTTGATTTTGATGGGACATGGGGAATCGCGCCTGCGGGCGCGACCAAAGGGCATGAAAACAAACGAAGTTTGCGATCGCCCTTTGGAAACCTTCGGCGCCGCCACTCTTTGAGTTTTGTGTTTCTTGGCTTGTGCCGAAAATATATACCGGAGCGTCCAATCCGAACCGTAGGTTCGTGGGCTAAACACGCGGACACTCTATGCCAGTGTCACCAACTGAATCGCGCGGAAGGGTCAAGGGAGAAACTCCCTTGTGGGGTCAAGGGGCAACGCCCCTTGGGTCTTCTTTACCGGAACCTTTCCCTCCCCAGCATTGCGCCGCAGCTTTCGCGGACGATGAGGGAGCATTCCAGCTTGTGGCTGATGGGGGTCGTGTCGCCGCCGTTTAGGGCATTGATGAGTTCCTCCATCGCGAAACTGCCGCGCTCGGTGGCGCGCAAATCCACCGTCGTCAGCGGCGGATCGAGGTACTGCGTGAAGAAGAGGTTGTCGCAGCCAGTCAGAGCAATGTCCTGCGGGACGCGGAAGCCGCTCTTTTTCAGATGGCTGAGGACGCCCAGAGCACAGACGTCGTTGATGGCGACGATAGCGGTTGGCAGGGGCTTGTCCGCCAGCTGCGCCAGCATCCGCGCAGCACCGACTTCGCCGGACTGCGTGGTGAAGCCAGTGGGGAAAACATACTGCTCCTCCGGCGGCACGCCAAGGCGTGTCATTTCCTGACGATACATCGTGATGCGTGCATCGGAAAAGCGAGTGTTCAGACGACCGCCGATGAACGCAATCCGCCGATGCCCCAGATTCGTCAGGTGTGTCATCACTTTCCGGACGCCCTCGAAGGAATCCGACGCGATGTTGATGGAGGACATGCCCTCGATTAGCGGCCCGATCGTCACAACGGGCATTGCGTGGTGCAGCCGTTTCAAGTTGTCCAGAATCACCTCCGCCGGGCCGTCTTCCACCAGACCGCCCGTCAGCGCGACACCGTCCGGACGATGCTCCAATAAGCGGCGAATCATCTGGTCGTTCGTGATGGTTCCCGGCGTGTGGCAGAAAACCTCCAGCGCGTAGCCGTGGCGGGTGGCTTCAAGTTCCGCGCCGCGCATCAGCATCGAGCAGTACGGGTTGTCGAAATCGCCGATGACCAGCGCGAGCGTGCCGGTGCGCTTCTCCTGCCCCTGCGGGTGCGAATGCGCGGTGGAGGGCTGATAATGCAGCGCTTCTATTGCTTCCTGCACCTTCTGGCGCGACTTGGCGGAGATGCTGCCGCCGGACATAGCGCGCGAGACAGTGGCAATGGAGACACCCGCGCGCTCCGCCACGTCGTAAATCGTAATCTTTCCGTTTTCCATTGGGAAAACCTCCTTCCTGCCCTGCTGACAGGGAAATGCTGTAACCTTGCCATCATGGGCAGAAACCTTTCCTGTTCCGACATCATTATAACACAAAGAGTGAAAGAAAACAAGCCGCTTACAGAAAACAAGTGAAAATATTTTTCAGAAATCATGATGTAAATGGAAAGAAAACAGCCTTTTCAAACATTTTTTCAAAAACCCCTTGACAAGTACGTTTCTGAAATGTATAATAAGGTCACAAAGAAACGTCAAAGGTACAAACTGCCGAGACGATAAATTGTAAGCAGAATTGTAAGCGAAAACGACGTTCTTTCAAAACCGGATCGGACGGGAATGAGCCCGTTCAGATAGAGATTCAAGAGGAGGAACCAAGGCATGAAAAAGTTGTTCTCTCTGGTACTGGCGGTCGCAATGGTGCTGAGCATGGTGTGCTTCGCATCGGCGGAAGAAAACACGACGCTGACCATCGTCGCGTGGGACGTTGGCACGACGCCGTACTATCAGGCGCAGAAGGAAGCCTTTGAAGCAACCCACCCCGGTGTGACCATCGAATACGTTGACGTGGCGTCTCAGGACTGGGACACCAAGGCCGGCACGATGCTTTCCGGCGGCGACACCAGCGACCTGTTCATGGTCAAGCAGAACATCAACATCATGAACTGGGCGCAGCAGGGCTTCGCGGAGCCGCTGACTGACTACATTGCCAAGGACAACTACGATCTGTCCGGCTTCGTGGGCATGGAACCCAACTACGCGCTGGACGGCACGCAGTACGCGCTGCCTTTCCGCTCTGACTTCTGGGTGCTGTTCTACAACAAGACCCTGTTTGACGCGGCGGGCGTGGCTTACCCCACCAACGACATGACGTGGGAGGAATACGCGGCGCTGGCGAAGGAAATGACCGGCAAGGGCAACTGCAAGTACGGCTGCCACTACCACACCTGGCTGTCCGCAATCGTCAACTTTGCGGTGGATGATGGCGTGAACACGCTGCTGGACGGCGAATATTCCGACCTGAAGTACTTCTACGACCTCGCGCTGTCCCTGGAAGACGCGGATGCCTGCCGCAAGTACACCGAGCTGACCGCGGCTGGTCTGCACTACTCCGGCGCGTTCCAGACCGGCGACACTGCCATGATGCCCATGGGCTACTGGTACGTCGCGACCCTCATCAACAACATCAAGAATGGTCTGTGCGACTTTGAATGGGGCATCACCGCGCTGCCGCACAAGGAAGATGTGCAGGCGGGTTCCTCCTTCGGCAACCTGACCGGTATCATGATCAACAAGAAGTCCGAACACAAGGATCTGGCTTGGGAATACGTCTCTTGGCTGTGCGGCCCGGAAGGCGCGAAGGTCACCGCTGGCTGCGGCAACCGTCCGGCATGGGTCTCTGAGGAAGTTGCGGAAGTGCTGGCGTCTGTGGACGGCTTCCCGAAGGATGAGAACTCCAAGGCTGCGCTGCTGCCCAGCATGGTTTCCATCGAAATCGGCGTGAGCGACAAGCTGGCGGAAATCCAGACCATCCTGAACGAAGAACACACCATGATTATGACGCGCGAAATCTCCGTCGATGAAGGCATCGAGGAAATGAACGAGCGCGTGGCGGAGCTGTACGAGTAATCGGCATCCGCAAGCAAATCAAGCATCCATAAGCCAATGGGCGGGGAGGGCGACCAAAACTCGCTCTTCCCGCCTATTGTCGATTTTTCGGAAAATCAGGCTGAAAGGGGAGTCCAACTATGGCGGAGGTTGCTGCCAAGCAGCGCAAACACAAGATGAGTAGGCTGGATAAAGAAAATACCCTCATTGCCTACTCGTTCCTCGCACCGAACTTTCTGGGGTTTGCCATCTTCACGCTCGTCCCGGTAGTTTGCGCAATCCTGCTGGCGTTCGTGGAGTGGAACGGCGGCGACATCAGCAATGCTCATTTTGTCGGACTACAGAATTTTGCGGAAATCTTCAAGGTGGACAAAGTTGCCAGCAAGTGGGCGAATGGCGACTACTTGTACTTCTTCAACCGCGTTGACCTGGGCATTGCGCTGAAGAACACCGTGTTCTATGCGCTGATTAACGTGCCGCTGACGCTGGTGTGCGCCATTGCCCTGGCGCTGGCGCTGAACAAGGCGAAGGGCGCGGTTGCGTTCCGCACGATTTTCTTCTTCCCCTATGTCGCCTCCATGGTCGCTATCTGCGTCTGCTGGAACTTCATGCTGATGAAGGATGGCCCGGTCAACCAGATGATTATGGCGCTGGGCATCAACTTCAACAAATCGTGGACAGCGGACTCGACGATGGCGATGTGGGCGATTATCCTCGTCAGCGTGTGGCGCTCGATGGGCTACTACATGGTCATCTACCTCGCTGCGCTGCAAGGCGTCCCGCGCGAACTCTACGAAGCAGCGACGGTGGACGGCGCGAACAAGTGGCAGCAGTTCCGCAATGTGACCTTGCCGCAGATTAAGCCCACGACGTTCTTCTGCACCATCATGCTGGTCATCGGCAGCTTCAAGATTTACGACACAGTCGCCATCATGACCAACGGCGGCCCTGGACGCGCGACGAAGATGCTTGTGACGTACATCTACGACGTGGCGTTCAACAACATCAAGTACGGTCAGGCGAGCGCGATTGCCATGGTGCTGCTCGTCATCGTCCTGATTGTGACCATCATCCAGTTTGCAAACGAAAAGAAATTCGCCAACGACTAAGAAAGGAGGAAGAACACCATGAGTCAGACGGCTGTTGTTACCCATCAAAAAGCGATTCGCAAGGACAACCCGGTCATGAAGGTGATTGGGCGTGTGCTGCTGTATACGGTGCTGATTGCGATGGCGCTGTTTACGCTGATTCCGTTTGTGTGGATGCTTTCCTCCTCCTTGAAGCTGGATCAGGAAGTGTTCCAGTACCCCATACGCTGGATTCCGGAAACGTTCCATTGGGAAAACTACCGAGTTATCTGGGAACGCGTGTCGCTGCTGACGTACTTCAAGAACACGGCGATTATCGCGCTGGCAGTGACGTTCCTGCAGACGCTGACGTCCTCTTTCGCGGCATATGCGTTTGCAAAGCTGCGCTTTAAGGGGCGCGACCTGCTGTTCGTGGCGTATATCGCAACGATTGCTGTGCCGTGGCAGGCGTATATGCTGCCGCAGTTCATCATGATGCGCTCGATGGGGCTGTATGACACGCTGTTGGCGATGATTGTGCTGCAGGCGTTCAGTGCGTTCGGCGTGTTCCTGATGCGCCAGTTCTATCAGGGTATTCCGACGGAACTGTGCGAAGCGGCGCGCATTGACGGGCTGAGCGAATACGGCATCTGGGCGAAAATCATGCTGCCGCTGTCTACTGCCGCGATTGCGACGCTGGTGATTTTCACCTTCGTCGGCACTTGGAACGACTACATGGGCCCGATGATTTACCTGACCCGCGACGAAAACAAGACGATTCAGGTCGGCTTGCGGCGCTTTATTCAGGAGTACACGAGCGACTACCACCTTATCATGGCGGCGTCTCTGGTGTCACTGCTGCCGGTGTCGGTGGTGTTCCTCTGCTTGCAGAAATACTTCATCGAAGGCATTGCAACGAGCGGCCTGAAGGGGTAAAATAGGAAGGAAAACAAAAGGGCAGACGGGCGGAAATTCCCTGTCTGCCCTTTATCAAAAAGGATGGGAAAAAGAGTGGAAAAATACACGCAAGCCATGCGGCAGGCAGCCGACAAGTTCCGCTGGAGCGCAAAATTGGCGGCGGACGCAGGCATCATCCCGTATAAGAGCGAAAAAGGTGCTTGGGTTACATCCCCCTACGACGGCAACAGCTGGTGGACAGGCGGCTTCTGGCCGGGGCTGATGTGGCAGCTGCACTGCGCGACGGGCGATGAACAGTTCCAGACCGAAGCGCGGCGCGTGGAGAAGCTCCTCACGGATGAATTCCGCACGTTCCGCTGCCTGAACCACGACGTTGGCTTCATGTACCTGCTGTCCTGCGGCGCGGATGCAAAGCTGACCGGCGACGAACAGGCGAAAACCGACACGCTTCACGCGGCAAGCCTTCTCATGGGGCGCTTCAACCCGGCGGGGTTCATCCGCGCGTGGAATCACCCTGACCAGCGCGGATTCGCCATCATCGACTGCATGATGAATCTTTCCCTGCTCTGGTGGGCAACCCGCGAGACGGGCGACCCGCGATTCGCGAAAGTCGCGCAGATTCACGCGCAGACGACGCTGCGGGAGTTCCTGCGCCCGGATGGATCGGTCAGCCACATTATCGAGTTCGACCCGGAGACAGGCAAGCGCGTCAAGGAATACGGCGGACAGGGATACTGCCTCGGCTCGCAGTGGAGCCGCGGGCAGGCGTGGGGGCTGTATGGCTTCGCACTGGCACACCTTAACGACGGTAATACGGAATATCTGGACGCGGCGGAGAAAATCGCGGCGAACTTCATCCGGCATATCCGCCCGGACGGACTGACCGACTGCGACTTCTGTCAGCCGAAGGATGAGGAGCGCATCGACAATATCGCGGGCGCGGTGGCAGCGTGCGGTCTGCTGGAACTGGCGAAAATCACGGGCAAGGCGGAGTACCATGCGGCGGCGGTTCGCTTGGTGGATGGTCTGCTTGAGCACTGCATCGACTGGACGCAGAACAGCTGCGGACTGTTGACAAAATGCACTGCGAGCTACCACGACGACGGCGCGGGGCGGCACACGAACATCACCTATGGCGACTACTTCCTTGTGGAGGCGCTGGCGAAGCTGACGGGCAGCGATCCAATGCTCTGGCGGTGAAAGGAATAGCATGATTACAATTCTGGTAAAAGCGGCAGACGGGACGATGATTGCCTCAGCACAGAGTGCAGATGATGCGCGCCTGTGCATCGACCGGGTCTATGAAGACGGCGACACGGTGGAAATCCTTGCGGACGAAAAGCATTTGTGCGTGCAAATGGACGTGACACTGCTGCCGGGCGAAGTGTATCTGCCGAACGGGCGGATGACATGGCGGGTTCCGGCGGGGGAACATCGGCTGGCATATGCGCCCGGCGCGTTCGAGGCGAAACGGCACGTCATTACGGCGCGCCCAATGATGGCAGAGGAAATCAATGGGCGGCGCGATATTGCCTGCAATCCGGCGGATCTGCGCGGCGAAACGGACTTCTTTCCCCATATCATCGCGAATGTCGAAACGCGCAACGAGGCATGCTTCTGCGCGCGCAACGCCATCAACGGGCTGCATTGCAACAATTATCACGGCGAGTGGCCGTTCGGCAGCTGGGGCATCGGCGCGCGGGAAGACGCGTGGTGCCGCATCGACTTCGGGCGCGAGGTGATGGTGGATGCAATGGCACTCATCCTCCGCGCGGATTTCCCGCATGACGCGTATTGGGTCAGCGGACACGTTGTGCTGTCCGACGGCGCGGAAGTCGCGTTCGACCTGCAAAAGACGGGCGAGAGGCAAATCATCCCGCTGGGAAAACACACGGTGCGCTGGATGCGGCTGGAGCGGATGCAGAAGAGCAACGACCCGTCGGCATTCCCCGCGCTGACGGAGTGGGAAGTTTACGGATGCGATAAGGAAGGCGAATAAGATGGAAGCAAGAGCGTATTGGCTGCAAACAATGCTGAAAATCGCTGATCCGGTGCTGAAAAACTTGGCGGCGGGGACGCTGAAGCAGAACATGCCGATGGTGTTCCATCCCGACCGGGCGGAGTATATGCACCTCGAAGCGCTCGGACGGACGGTCTGCGGCATTGCGCCGTGGCTGGAATTGGATGGCCTGACGGGCGAAGAAGCGGAGATTCAGGCGGAATACCGCGAGCTGACCCGCAAGGCAATTGCAAACGCGGTAAATCCGGAATCGCCGGACTTCATGAACTTCACCGAAGGGTATGGGCAGGCGCTGGTGGACGCGGCGTTCCTGGCGCACGGCATCGTTCGTGCACCGAAGCAGCTGTTCCGCGCGCTGGATGAGCAGACGAAGCGGAATCTGGTGGGTGCCCTGCGTGCGACGCGGAAATTCACCCCGTTCGTGATGAACTGGCTCTTCTTCTCCGCGATGGTGGAGGCGGCGCTGCGCGTGATGGGCGAAAGCGACTACGACCTGACGCGCGTGGATTACGCTGTGAACATGTTTGAAAGCTGGTATCTGGGTGACGGCGTGTACGGCGACGGCCCGAAATTCCGCTGGGATTACTACAACAGCTTCGTCATTCAGCCGATGTATGTTGATGTGCTGCGGACATTCGCGGATGTCGGGCGCGGCTATGACGAACTGCTGAAGCAGGTGGAGCACCGCGCGGGACGGTATGCGGCGGAGCTGGAGAAAAACATCAACGCCGACGGCAGTTACCCGGTCATCGGGCGGTCGATTACCTACCGCTTCGGCGCGTTCCAGCTGCTGTCGCAGGCGGCGCTGGAAGATTTTCTGCCGAATGAACTGCCGCCGGAGCAGGTTCGGACGGCGCTGACGGCGTGCATCCGCAAGGTAACGGAGCATCCGGCGATGTTCGACGCGCAGGGGTGGCTTCAGCCGGGCGTGTATGGCTGTCAGCCGGACTTGGCGGAGGGGTACATCTGCGTCGGCAGCCTGTACCTATGCCTGACCGTGTTTCTGCCGCTGGGGCTTGCGCCGACGGCGGATTTCTGGTCGAAGCCGGAGATTCCGTGGACGGCGAAGCGGATTTGGAGTGGTGAAAACGTGATGCTTGATCACGCGGTGGATTGATGCGGACGTGCCGGGCGGGAGGGTGACTCCTGCCCGACACGAGTCGGACGAATAAACCAAAAGGAAATCACCTGAAAGGTTCGCAGATTTCCGAACGATGAGTGCTGAAAATTGTGATTATCGTTCGGAAAATGAAAAAGAAGCAAAAAAACCGCAAAAACCTTCAAAAAACCTCTTGACGGGCGGGCGAAAAAGTAGTATACTGACAAAGCTGGTTGCGCGAGCCGCCTCAAAGGCGCTTGCGAGACCGGTACGAACCTTGAAAACGATACAGAACAATAACAACGCAAACAAGACAGTAATTCCGAATGAGTGAAACTTGGTCGGGGAAACCTGATTGAGGGATAAAGGATTAAACGAAAGAGTTTGATCCTGGCTCAGGACGAACGCTGGCGGCGTGCCTAACACATGCAAGTCGAGCGGAGACAGTGAGTAGCTTGCTATGAGCTGTTTTAGCGGCGGACGGGTGAGTAACGCGTGAGCAACCTTTCCCAGACAGGGGAATAACACACCGAAAGGTGTACTAATACCGCATAAGACCACGGAATCACATGGTTCTGAGGTAAAAGATTTATCGGTTTGGGGTGGGCTCGCGTCCGATTAGGTAGTTGGTGAGGTAACGGCCCACCAAGCCGACGATCGGTAGCCGACCTGAGAGGGTGATCGGCCACATTGGGACTGAGACACGGCCCAAACTCCTACGGGAGGCAGCAGTGGGGAATATTGCACAATGGGGGAAACCCTGATGCAGCGACGCCGCGTGAGCGATGAAGTATTTCGGTATGTAAAGCTCTATCAGCAGGGAAGAAAATGACGGTACCTGACTAAGAAGCCCCGGCTAACTACGTGCCAGCAGCCGCGGTAATACGTAGGGGGCAAGCGTTGTCCGGAATAATTGGGCGTAAAGGGCGCGTAGGCGGCTCGGTAAGTCTGGAGTGAAAGTCCTGCTTTTAAGGTGGGAATTGCTTTGGATACTGTCGGGCTTGAGTGCAGGAGAGGTTAGTGGAATTCCCAGTGTAGCGGTGAAATGCGTAGAGATTGGGAGGAACACCAGTGGCGAAGGCGACTAACTGGACTGTAACTGACGCTGAGGCGCGAAAGTGTGGGGAGCAAACAGGATTAGATACCCTGGTAGTCCACACT
>ENA-OPCN01000132-OPCN01000132.1-human-gut-metagenome-genome-assembly--contig:-NODE-132-length-71576-cov-2.748857_pt1 | contig 71576 bp, 101 predicted proteins | sample MGYA00241567_ERZ501485 | MGnify/ENA primary metagenome ERZ501485 (study PRJEB25962, sample SAMEA2042579) | human gut metagenome | biome: human gut; feature: human-associated habitat; material: faeces...
CGACGATAGAGTCCTTCGTCAGTTTCCAGACGCAGACTTCTCAGCACTTTGCTTCTATTACACAGTATGTAGACTCTGTATCAAGTGAAGTAAGCATTGTTGCAGGCGAAGTAGACAGTCAAGGGCAAGAAATTGCTCGGATTTCTGTCAGAGTAAACAATGTTGAGGGAAGTGTAATTGACCTCGAAGCTGACGTTATCAACTTGGACGGAAACATTACAAACATAAACAGTAAAGTTACTAACATAAACGGTAGATTAAACGCAGCAGAAGGGGACATTGATTCGTTAAGTTCAAGAACAGCAACAATCGAAAAGGCATATATTACGAAAGCGGAAGTTGACAGTCTTGTTGCAAATAAAATTAGCGCATTAACTATTAGCGCAAGCAAAATATATTTAAATGGGCATCAATGTAGGGCTTGTAATGTATTGAGAGCCACACATCTAACCACGCATACAGGAACATTTATAACAAAAGTAACACCGATTATAAAAAACGGGGTCGTTACAGGGATAAACAAAAGCACTGGAAGTGCCTTAACGAGTGTTGGGCTAACAAATGAAACAATGGCAACAGTCGTTGGATATTATTAGGGAGGATTATATATGAGAGTAAAGATTGAAGACGTTGTTTTAATGGAGCCGGTCGCAAGAAAACTCTTGTCTTACGAATGGGAGACACCCGTCAAAAGTTATAATGTGTTTAAAGTGATTAATGGCGTTCTTGAGCAAAACAAATTTTTCTTAACAGAAAAGTCTAAGTTGTTCAAAAAATACGGGGTTACAGAAGGAGAATATATAAAGATAAAGCCACAAAACGAAAAAGAATATAAAGAAGAAGTAGAAAAACTTCTTGAAGTTGAGGTTGAAATTCCAGACATTGAGTTTGTTTTGGATGATGTTTTTAAAGCAGGATATATAGAATCAACAGATGTGGAATCCAAATGCGAAAAACTTACGCCACTGGATATGTATAGAATTGAAACTTTTTTAAACCGTATTCAAGATTATAGCATTGCCCTTGCTACGCAAGATAAGTAAAAAACAAAGACCTTTGGAATTATCCAGAGGTCTTTTTCAATACACAAAATTAAGCAACAAAAAAGCCCTCCAAAAATCTGGAGGACTTCTTTGCAAAATCAGGAGTGACAGTATGATGAACTGTTGGAGGGAACGGAGAGGTTCGAACTCTCGATGACCGAGTTAACAGCTCGGCGCTCTACCTGTTGAGCTACATTCCCAAATATTGCAGATACATTTGCCGATATATCTGCAACATTTCATATCAAAAATCACTATGCATGATGAATCCCACTAACTAGCCTATTTTATCGATTCTTTTAAGGGTCTCTTAGCTCTGTCGCAACATAGCCAGACGTATAAATAGGTTATCAAGAAATGTTAGCCTTTAATTTGGAGGTAAGAGTGAGAATCAAACTCACACTAACGGTTTTGCAGACCGTTCACTCACCACGAGTAATCTTACCATGTTTAGGAAAGCTAGACGCATCCAACTTCCCTATGAGACTTACCCGAAGGTAACGTCTCAACGCTTCATAAGAATTTTACCACCAATAAATAGATTAGTCAAGTTCTTCTTTCATAAGCTTCGCAATTTGTTCTATTCCTTCTGGAGTAATCATTGTGATTTTACCTGTACCAATAGGATTACCGTTAGCAGTATAATGCTTCACTCTTCTTACCTCAAACCATCCGTTTTTGACATATTCATCAAATGGCAAGTTATCAAATCCTAAAAATCTGTTGTCTCTCAAAAACTTAAACAAACGAACTCTTCCAGTTCTTAATCCATACTTTGAATTAAGAAGCATTGCTGATTCTCCTACGTTTAAGCTTTTTTCAACCTGTTTAGAAGATTCGAGCTCTTTTACTTTGTTTTCAAGTGCAGAGCTCTTTGCCTGTTCCTGCTTCAAAGCCTGTGCAAGCTGAATGATTGTATCTGGATTCAGAATAATCTCCTGAATCTTGGTTGGAGTGATGTATGCGCCATTTTTACGGATAGACGGAAGAACATCGTGAACAATCCATCTCTTAAATTTCTCGGCTTCTTTCTTCCTGCTTCCGATGGTAAGTCTATAAAGACCGTATTCGTTTACAACACCCTTATTAGGATTTCCGGTAATACCCTCATTTAAACTGAGAGTATTCTTTTCGTCATCATCCAATCTGGATAATGCAACGCTAGGATTTTTGATTCCCAATGCAGAGCAAACATCAACCGCTACAAACCACACTTCTTCGTCTGCCTTTACGGTTCTGATCTTTCCAAATTCAGGATTTTCAAAAATTTTGATTTCGTTCATAGTAACTTCTCCTTTGCTATCTTAAAATTAATCTTCAAGCAGATATTCTACGGTAACTCCATAAAAATCTGCAATTTTTTTAAGTGCTGTTGAACGTGGGTTGGACTTTCCAACTTCCCAATTTCTTACAGTCATAAAGCTTGTTCCAATACTTCTTGCAACAAACTCAAGCGAATATCCTTTTTCTGTTCTAAGCTTTTTAAGCTTTTCTCCAATTTTCATTATTTGTCCTCCTTGCAGAACTTGATTATATCAACCAATTCGGATGTGATATAGTAAACCTCATGAATACCGGACGAGTGACCTTCTTGGATAGCATACTCCAAAACTCGTTTGGCAGCATTAACACTAATTTTTAACTCTCTTCTTATGTAGTTTACAATCTGGTCTTGTGCCTGATTCATAGCTAAACTACGATTTCTCTGCTTTTCAGAAAGTGTTTCAAGGTAACGTTTGTTGTTGCTTTCAACAAACTCCTTGTTCCATTTCACGGACTTGTTTTCGTCTTCAATATGATTGGCAGGAAGTCTTTTAATTGAAGAGGGCTTTGTTGGTAATTCGCAAGCCTTTTTGTAATCCTCGAACAACTCTTCAAGATCGTAATTCACATTTACATCTCCTTTCTAAATCTTCCAGTATTGATTTCTGACTTGAAATGCGTCCCCATGTTGAATAATGTCTGGGTAATTACTCATAGCCACTTTTATGGCGTACTTGTCGATTTCATAAGCATGATATTCAACATTAGTAAATCCCATTTTATCCAGACAATATCTGCCGGTAGCAATGCCATCATACATAGACAGCACTACAATTTTTTCATCCCTCGGCACATCTTTTAATGCACCTTGTAAGATGTGTATAATGACTTCTGCCGTCCATCCGTTTCCTAATCCTTTGTATCTCTGTGTGTTGCTTACTGCTGCGGTGTACTCTCTTTCAGTCAACAATAAAACTTTTTTCTGTGTTTTTATTTGAGTGAACATATCTGTGGCATTCAGGGCAAAGAAGAACAAGGTTGTCAATATCTGCTCTAAGTTCTTTGTGCTTTGCCCAACTTCTGATATGGTGGATATGATATGTTTCAAACTTGTGTTTGTATTTTTTGCCACATCTTCTGCAAGTTGCATTATCTCTTCTCCAGACAGCAGCAACTGCATCTTTCCATTCTCTGCTATTGCAAAAAACTTGCCGTTCTGGTGTAATTCCACCTTTCCAAGATGTTGCGTTTTCGTTAATAGCGAATGCATACCAACAATCAGTTGAGCAAAATCTTCGCTCTGCCCTACTTTTCGGAACTCTAAATTCTTTTCCGCAGTACTCACAGAGTTTAGTGTCACCCCTGAACATTCGGTCGGACTGTTGTTTTCCTCGGTAGATATACGAGCATTCAAGTGAGCAGGTTTTTCGGTTTGTCGATAGTTTGAACTCAAATTCTTTTCCACATACAGGGCAAATTCGCTTTCTTCTAACCTTTCGGCAAGCGAAACAAGTCTTTGCGACCTGAGGCATTTCCCCTCCACAGATCGGGCATTTCTGTTTTGATGCTCTATAAACCATTTTTCAGAATAAACCTCCATTTTTTCAAAGTCAAACAACAATGCGGTTTTCGTGCAAGGCATCGTCTGTAATCTTTCACACTCTACTGGAGTAAGTTTTCGGATGATATAATATCCATCCTTTAACTTTATGGGATATGTTTTATCCTTAATAGTAATCATTCCGTTTTTTACTTCGTAAATTGGTTTGTATGATGGAGTGATAATTTTGGGAACATGAGCAACACTAACTGTCTGCGATTTTCCATCCCAAAAATTAACGTGCGTTCCCTGAACAGTGCTGTGTTTTTTGTCGTTTCTTTGGCAACGTATACTGTTTTCTGTTATTATAACTTCACATCCATCTGGCACATTATAACTACACGGCACAGCGTACAACCCCGTTTTTGCTCCTTGTCTACCACCGTTTGCTGATTGAGTTACAGATTTTCCCTCAACAGAATATATTCTTTGACCCTGAGAACCTTTTAATTCTCCATTTTCTGTTGGATAAGTACCAACACGAACTGGAATAGCTACCCTTTGTTTAGCATTTTCACACCCATACGAAGACGTTAAATTTTCACCAATTTTAAAATATGTTGCTGTAAGCGTATGGGATTTATCATCCGATGTTGGATTGTATGGCACGGAATCCGCTGTTTCCAAAATATCTTTAAGTAGAACCCTTCTATCTTCTGGTTGCTCAACATCCCAGTTGAATACATAGAAACGATCTCGATTCTGAGCAGATACTAGTTTACTGTTAATCCGCATCAATTCACAATCGAGCTCTTTCTGAATCTGATCTTTGATTTCTTTGGATGCAGACCAGTTGTTTTCATATAGGAAGAAGTCTGGCTTAAATTTCTCTTTTGCAATTCTGTAATTCTCAAACAATTCCCAACCGATACCCTCTGCCTTTGTTTCTCTGTTTTTGCTTTGACATATTGACCAAAAAGTACAAGGGCTTCCCCCGATAAGTAACTTAACCATTTATTTCTCATCCCTCATATCTAAAAATATATCCACCAGTGCTTTTATACCGTCTCTTCCCATTACAAACACAATGTATACTTGTGGAATTAAGCCCAAGTTCCGTAGCCGCTTTCTTTATACTATCAAATCTTGCTATAAAATTCCCAGATTTGTCATATTGCAACACTGGTCTTTCCTTTGACTTGTTTCTATTTTTAGCCCCAATCCCATACCTATTTTGATATGACATATCGCACCATTCAAGATTACATACACGATTGTTTTTCTTGTTTTCATCCTTATGATTCACTGTTTTGTATTCGTGCGGATTTGGTATAAATGTTTTTGCAACAAGCTTATGAATCAATTCTGACTTAGCAACACCATCAACAGACAAGTGAACACGCACATATCCGTTCTTTTCTACCTTTTGCTTTAATATTTTACCTGTTGAAATTCTCCTTACTTCTCCTTCATCAGAAATTTCATATTTTCCTTTATATTCTTGTATTTGTTTCCACATTATCGTACACCTCAATACACCATCAGTTTATTTTAATAAATCGGTTGTTATTACTAATAAACAGCTTGATCATTACATTTCTCCTTTCGCCTTATTTCTCTTACATAATATCATAAAGTTTTTGATTTGTAAATAGGTTTTATAAAAATATTTTAATTAATTTCAAAAAAATAACTCCCTGAAATATCAGAGAGTTTTGAAACAGTTTGGTGGGCTTTGCAGGACTCGAACCCACAACCTGTCCCTTATAAGGAGACGGCTCCAACCGATTGAGCTAAAAGCCCGTATCCCGCCGTATATCTCGGCGGGTTAAGCAAAAGAGAGAGTTACCGTTTTTATGTCTACCACGGTTAAGGTAGGTTGACACGCTTACAGATATAGTGTATATCCATACAGTTTCAACATGGAGCGGATAATGGGTGCTGCCCCCACGCAATCAGTTTGGAAGACTGATATTCTACTGTTAAATTATATCCACATATCTAATACAGCGTCAGTAAAGAAAGGAAGTTAGGGTTTATATGTTGCACACATACCGGAGGTGATTTGAGTTTTGACGCTGTATTAGCTAGTTATTGGCTGGGCTGGCGGGATTCGGACCCACGGGATGCAGGAGTCAAAGTCCTGTGCCTTACCGCTTGGCGACAGCCCAATGTATCAAGGAATTGCCGAAGCTATCCTTGACCGTGATAACAGTATACCACATTACTTCTCAGATTGCAATAAGTATTGAACCTCTTTTTCGATTGTTCTGCACCAATTTTCGGATGAATAATTATACGAAGTTTCCCCTTGATTATACATTGGAGCAATGTCATGGATTGTAGTTCCACCTGTCATTCCGTAATGCCAGGAATCTTCATTACAGTAAGTCTCTGACATAAACTCAAACCAATCTCTGATGCTTTCTTCAAGAGAATTGTACGCTGCATATTCTCCAGATTTCTTTACTCCACCTACTGAATTTCTTTCTGGAACATATTCGTAGCGGAAAACAGACAACGCAAACTCACTGGAAATTCCATATTCGTTACTCAACTGAACGATCAATCTGCAAGTATCAATGTCGCACCAGTCAGGAGCGAATTCATACAGTTCCATTGTGGAAATATCAGAAACTTGTGTAATATCAAAACTGCAATCATACTCACAAGCCTGTACAGAGACGCTGAGAGCGTTTATTAAAGATAGGGTTAAAATTACACTGCCAGCTCTTTTAAACGTCTTGCAGAGCTTTGTACAAGCTCTGTGCGTTATTCCCAGGTTATTCATTGCTTCTTTCATAGAATCTTTGTACATCTCCTTCAAAAGCAAGAGTCATTTTACCTACTCTGCCTTCTTTGTTTTTTGCAATTATCAAAATTCGGTCTGCGCTTTCAACCTCTGTGTCTGTGTTGTGAAGCAACATAATACAGTCCGAATCTTGTTCAATGGCTCCCGACTCCCTTATGTCTGTCATTGACGGCTCATTTGCACCTGCTCTTGAAAGCTGCGACAGAGCTACCACCATGATTTTTCTTTGCTGTGCAAGGTTATGAAGCCCCATAGACACGCTTGTGACTTGCTCAAAGCGGTCTTTACCTCTACCCCCTACAAGTTGCAAGTAATCTATGAAAATCACTTCTGCACCAAGCTCAATAGCTTTAGCTTCGATTTTAGCGACATTATATCCAGATGCGGGAACTACAAACAGGTTAAGATTGCTGAAAGCACTTGAAGCGGCTGCAATCTTTTCCCAGTCCTTTGAAGAACTTTCTCCTGTTAATCCGTTTTTAATGCTGCTAAAAGACACGTTAGTGAAATTAGACACTGCCCTATCATACAATTTTTCAGCAGAAGTTTCAAGTGAGAAATACGCTACCTTATGACTTTTAGCCATGTGCAATGCCATTTGAAGGGTTAATGCAGTCTTTCCGGCAGAAGGTCTAGCTCCAATAACAATAAAGTCACCACGGCTCATGTAGGTGTATTTATCAATCTTGGAGATTCCAGTTGTGATGTATTCTTTCCGCTTGCCTTCCTGATACTGCTTATAGAAATTCATAAGCCCTTCTTTTGCGGAAACACATTCATCTGACTTGTCTGCGCTTAATGATTCTGATACCTTGATAGCGATTTCTTGACACTCTTCAATGGAACTTGAACCATCAATCAATTTTGATTGTAGCTCTAGGAGCTTCTGTGAGGCTCTACGACGCTTTGAAACGTTTAGCACTATGTTGACGTATGATTTGTAGTTTAAAGCGCTTGGCAAGGCTTCTACGAGCCGCACAACAGCAATCCTATGTTCTTTGTCCATTCCAGAAGTTACAGACACAGCATCAACAGGCTTTTCTTGCTTATAAAGGCTAACGCACTGATTAAAGCAAGCTTTGGCAATTTCGTTGGTGAAGTCTTCCGATGTAAGCTTGCTCATAATATCTGGAATTGTTTTTTCGGGAGATACGATCATGCAAGCCGCTACTGCCTGTTCTGCTTCTACGTTTGGCTGCACAGTAAGAGAATTAGTCAAGCTCTCTATACCCAAATCCTGCTGATGGTTTGGATTGGTTCTTGTTTGCACTGAAACCGCCTCCGTTCGATTTTGGACGTTCGCAATAGTTTTCGTCTAAGAAATCCACATAACCGGAATTAAAGAACGTACTTCCGTTCTGGTAATAGTCTTCTTTTCCTTGCTCTTTGATTTCTTTGACATATCGTTCAACACATCTTTTAATCTGCTCATACCCATAAGAGTAAAGTTTCTTTTTCTTAGACAAGCTTATCTTCCCGATTCCTCTTTTGCTAGGATACAGCTTCCACACGCTTTTAAAGAATGACTCAATTTCGTCTTGTGAAGGTTGCCTGATTTTCTTTGGTTCATCGGAAGATGAACATATAATATTGATTTTATTATAAGGTTCTTTTTCATAAGGATTATTTAGTGAAAGGTTATTTTGTTCTGCATTATTTTGCATACCCTCTCTGCATTTTTTTGCTGAACCGTCTGCATTATTTTGCTGTGGGTCTGCATTATTTTTCGCCACGTTTTCGCTAAACACTAATTCATCATACAAAAAATTAAAAGCATACATTGAGAACGTACTGCCTTGCTTTTTTATGTAATGGCTTAAAATACCAATATCAACTATCTTTTGCAATCTTGTATAAAGCATTCGCTTTTTTATCCCTAATATTGGCATATCTTCTAACAACGATTGATAGTTTACCCAAAAATAAGATTTGCCTTCTATTACCTCTTTAACAACCTTTGAGCTGTTGGAAATTTTTTCTAGCCAGTTCAAAATAGCCAGATCAGTTATATCTATGTTGCATCCGTTCGCATTAAGTTCCATAACTTTTTCTTGGCTAAATCCCATTATAGAATATTTCATCAGTCATCATCTCTTTCTTCGTAAATATCACACAACATTTTTACGCTGTCTGGAGGTATTCTTATGCATCCTTGAGAAGATAAAACCCAAGGAATGTTGTACTTAACAAGCATTTTTTTAACTGTGGATACACTGCAACTCAAATCCCCAGTTCTATTTCTCATTGCATCTCTGGTTTTTGTGAGAGAAAAGTATCCGGTGACGCAAGAGTTGTATTTAGGTTTATATTTTACAATGTAATTACCCAACATTTCGCCAGATTCGCTTTCGTCCACACAAATAGCCCTTACCGTAGTGTAATCTTTATTTGAATGGTTTATTAAACAAGTTGGGAATCCTTTTGTTTTCCCGATATACACCACTTCATTGTTTGAGTTGATCAGGAAATAAATAAAATCTTTCTTTTGTTCACTTTTAGAAAACGACACGTCAGACTTTTCTTTAAATTTCATTATCTATCCCCTCCGTTTTTGATATATTCTTCCAGCCATTCCTTACTGATTCTGTGTTGTCCTCCGACTTTTACAGTCTTGATTGTTCCATTTTTGATTTTTCTTTCAATGGTCTGTCTGGAAACCTTGAGAATTCCCATAAGTTCTTTTATTGTCAAAAATTCCATAATATACACTCCTTTAATATCCATTATATACCATTATACCACAATTTGTCAAGGATGTTTTTTAAAATAAAGAAGGGCTGTTAACCCTTCTTTTATCTTTCAATCACTTTGTTTCCAAAGGCTTACCGTTACAATCAACATTCACTGTTCTGTTGTATTTCTCTCCATTGTACTTAAAATCTTTCAGGTAATCGTAGATTTCAGGCGTATGTCCTTTAAGGCATTTAGTATAATCTTGGAGAAAATAATCTGGAATTGGCTTTTTCTTTACGCTAACCTTTATTTTCTTGCGATTATTCATTTGCTTTCTCAATCCTTTCTTTTGCAATCTGAAAATACTTTTCGTCAAGTTCCATTCCAATGAAGTTGCGATTAGTATTCACGCAAGCAACGCCTGTACTACCAGACCCCATACAATTATCAAGAACTACTTCGCCCTCGTTTGTATACGTTTTGATAAGATATTCAAGTAGTGCAACAGGTTTTTGAGTGGGGTGATATTTCCCTTTATCACGCTTAAATATCAACACATCGATTGGATATCTTTCGCCGTTATTATCTGTAACTACTGAAACTTGCTTTCCATAATTTGAACTACCTCTTCCACTTTTTTGAGAGTATGGTTTAAACCCAGTTCTCATTTGAGGGTGATATGTAGGTAATTGTGAATAAAACACCAGAATATTTTCATGTATTTTTAAAGGCATTTTCTTTGCATTTAAAAATCCTGTTCCATTATCTTTCTGCCATATCCACTCATATTTCAACATTTTTAAATTGTTTGCACCAAGAATTTTATCAAATGGAGTTTGAGCAAACAAACAAATTGCTGCGTTATGTTTTGCTATTCTGCGATATTCATTCCATAAATCATCCAACGGTACTACGCTATCCCATGAATTTTTAGTTGTTCCAAAAGGAAGATCGCACAAAATCATATCCACACTATTATCTGGAATATCTTTCATAAGTTCAAGGCAATCACCTTGTCTTAAATCGATGTTCATGGTGTTATATCCTACTTTCTCTTGTAATCATCACAGTTAACTTTAAGCTCGCAAAGGTAATAAAAAGTCCCATAAAACGGATTTACTTTAATTCTATGCTCACAAAACTCACAAAACCTAGAACAATTTCGGCTGGGTTTGTTTCCGTCGAGCTGCTGCTTCATCTCTGCATACTTTTGGAGAGCAAAAAGGTAATCTTCCTGGAGCTTATTGTATTTCTTTTTGCTAACAAATCCAATCAATGATCATCTTCTCCTTTGTTGAAATTGTGCCAGGTATAGTCGATTCCTATAACCAATCCAGAAAATATTCCACATAAAACACTTTTTACAGGCTCACCGTATGCGCATAAAACTCCAGAGAAGCACATAAACACCTCTGCTAAAGCTACACTCCAAACGCTTACATTGATACGCATAAAAATTCACTCCTTTAATTTTCTTTCGGTGGCTCTGGTAATGGCATCTAGTGGGTAATAAGTTTTTCTTTGCAACCGCAAGAGTCCCACCATCCAATTTCTTCACCTAACATCCCAAAACTACCAACACTGATAATTTTATATTTAGAATTATAGGTTAATACTTCTGTCTTTCTTGATTCTGGAAATCTGTCATAAACACTAATCCACTCGCTCATAGTTTTCCTCCTTTGCTGGTTCAGGAATCAGATCACGAATCACCAGCATATTTTCCAGTTCTTCTACCATGTCTGAAAATCTATCGTAAACCCTGGCAATTTTCATAACAGCCTCGTCAAGCGAATAATCCCCACAGGAAAGCTCCTCTTTGGCAGTTCTTTTGGCGATTTTAGAAATAGCAGACGTGATTTTATCGTGGTACGTTTTATCAGTCAGATACACTTCGCCTTCTTTGTTTGTACAAATTTTTCCGACAATATAGTTTCTTTCGTCTACTTCGATTCCGTATTTGTCTGTTACTTTAATCATTTTTAGCTACCTCATTTTCTTTATCGTCGTGAATGTTGCCGATTACCTCACAACTGAGAAGTGTATCAACACTAAACTCGTCTGAAAGACCAGTGCCGATCGGATTCAAAAAAAAATTCCCGTCCTTCCAAGAAACCACATAGTCATCTTTGTACAATTCTCCAAACCAAAGATATTCGAAATGAAGTTTATCTCCTTCGAAAACCTTTTTTCCATTCTTGTCGGTCAGACCAGTGCATTGGCATACTGTTTTGGGGTCAACTGCATATCTTTTAAGAAGATTCAAGAATCCTCCGTTTTGAATTGCATCTACAACAATCCAATCGTTATGAATACCTTTTTTATGCCAATGAGTGCCCGCTCTTAGATAGTACCCTTCCACCCAATCTCCGTTGTCAGTTCTTTTCGCTTTAAATAAAATCTCTCTCATTTTTTCTCCATCCAATCGTCTTGAAACATATTTATTCCAGTATATTTCTCAAACCAATCCGAAACAACATCGAACCAAAGTTCGTCTTTTGATGCTTCATTTGCAAATTTATTGCAACAGTGTATGAACTTTTTGAGTCTTTCGGCTCCGAATCCAAAATCATCATGCAACGTTTTAAGCATAATCGCATACTGTCTTCTTACGATGTTAGCGGTTTCTTTTTCTGCCATTCTTTTTCCTGCTGGGGTTTTCCTATAAGCTGCTTGCCTATGATATATACCCGCCATACTTTTCATAAAATCACTCCTTTGAGATTCCCAGGTGCAAGGGTATTACACCTGGGATTGATTATTCTACAACTCTAGAAAGGGAGGTCAGTTTCGTCCTCAGAAACTTCTCCGAAGGCTTCTTCGATAGATTCTTTGGCTTCGTAACTTGAGATTTCCTGCATAGGCTGATTGAAGTTGAAATCTCTACAAATGTTCATCCACTCAACGTTCAGGGTGTTGTATGTTTTTCCAGTATTTTGAGATGTATACTGGCTGATTGTTCCAATCGCTGCTACAATGTTGCCTTTTTCGATTGTGGAAGCATAACCAGTCAGCTTTCCGAAAGCATCGCAGTTGGCGTAAATCTTTTCGCCTTTTTCATTTTCCCCAAGCCCAAGAGAGAAAGATACTTTTTCCTTTCCGCTGTTACCCATCTCTTTGATTTCTGCGTTTCTTGTAGCTCCACCGATTACTATAAAATGGTCTTTTCCGAGTTTTACTTGCATTGTTATACCACCTTTTTATTTTTTGCTAGACTTTTTAGCCTTTTGCCTTTTCTCTTTTTCAGCTTTTCTTTTCTGCTGACGCTCTAAATCCTCTTTGCCTTTCTGGATATTTGATTTTGCACTACGGTATTCAAATTCCAGCCGTTCAAGCATTTCAGCCATGATTGATTCTCTTTCTTCTTTGGTTTCAGCTTTATTTAGCTTGTCAAGATAAAGCTCACCGATCAGGTTAAACGCTGAATGAAATCCAAGCATAAAAGAATTGATTGCATTTTCTTTGAACTTTTCCTTGTAAATGTTTTGAATTTGGATTGTTGCTTTTTGAACCTTTTCGTTTTTGACTTTAGTAGATTCGCTTTGTCTTGCTTTCAAATCATTTTTCCTCCTTTAACTGCGGAAACATATCTTCCAGAGCTTTCTTTGCAAGCACTGGGAAATTAAACGTTTCTGGATTGATGCTTGCCATTCTGGATTGCATAACCAGATTATCGTTATAGTACAAGCTGCACTCTACTGTTTCTCCGTCATTGTGAATTTCGATGTGACAAGCTTTTGCAGTTTCTCTTTCCTTTTTCCTTTTTTCCTCAACTTTCAAACTGATATCTTTCAAAATTGAGTCTCTGATAGGAGCAAAAGCCGCTTCTGCTTCTTTAAGTTTGCTCACATCTTTCATTCGCTGCTGAATAGCTTTCTGCCTCGCTTCATCAATCAGCTTTTCGTAATTGCAAAATGCATTACAGGTTTCGTCATGGTAAGGGAAAATAAAAATCATAGAATAACCTCCATGCTTATTGATTCTTCAATTTCTTTTTTGATTTGATCTTTAAGATAATACTGACTGTTTGACAAATGAAGCAGCCGTATTTCTTTAATATTTGACAGGTCTTGCTTGGAAAGAAACTCAATACACGCTTTAACGCTCATGTGGCTTTCAAAGCGGCGTTTTTCTACAATGGTTGAGTTAAGATACCCCACTTCTCCAAAATAGCTCTCAAGCGGCTTGTAGTTGCACTCAATGAAGATTCTATTTAGACCAGAAAACTTTTGAGGAATGTACTGGCAATCGGTAACATAAAGCAGCTTTTCGTTTGCGTTCTTTGAATATACCAAATATCCAAAGTTTTCACAAGGTGTTAAATCTGAGTTGCAGTGCGGAACTTCAAATGGAACAATGATCAGATTGTTGCTGATTTGGAATTGCTTTTTGGGTTCTACGACATGAATATAGTAGTTGTCGGGAAGATTCAAAGTTTCTTTGGTTTCTTTGCCTATGTATAGGTGAGTCCCCTTCTTTAGGAACTCACCACAATACTTGCTATGATCAGCATGGGCATGAGTAACAAAGATATGCTTTAACTTTGAAATCTTGTAAGAAATCCCAGAATTTACTTCTTTCAAAAGTATTCCGCAGTCGAACCCAAACATCATGTTGCCATCATCAAACACAGTGCAGTTTCCGCTTGAGCCTGTTTTACTGTACAATGTTTCGATTGGCATTGCTTTATTCCTCTGGAACGACATACTTTGGTTCTTCAACCTCTCCTGTTTCTTCGTCGATAACAGAGTAATCGATATCAACGATTTCTTCCGAAGAAGTTTTACTTTCAACGATTTCCTGAGATTCAGCCTGTTTTTCGTCAAGCTCAACAGCGTCAAGAGCTTCATTAAACAAAGACGCGTCATCGGAAGAATTACGGATTCCCTTTGTGATTGCGTTGGTAAGAGTACGTTTAATCATGTCGTCTGTATACTGTGCATGAACAGACGAAGGTTTCAATGAACCATCTTCAAGGAATGGTTTAGCTGGAGACTTCTTCCAAGCCTGTAAAATCTGTTTCCATGTCATAATGATGGACTTTGGTTCACGACCGTCCTTGTAAAAGATTGTTGCATATCCTGCAACATACTTATCACTATCAATGGATTCAAGGGTTTTCTTGTGATTTAAAATCTTATAGTTTCCATCAACATCATGGTCAAATTCAAAAATTTCTCCCTCTTTTACAACTTCTGCAATGATATCTTTGATATTTGGGTCAGCTCTCATAGCAAGCAATTTGTTTCCAAAGTAGCTTACCATAAGTCCCATCTTGTTTCCGTAAGCAATTGGATAGCACTGCTTCTTTGCGGGGTTAAGACCCAGGATGCACATATTTAACATTGCATTTGCGATGGAAGGCAATGTACAGCCTTTGAGCTTATCATCATCAACAATCATAAGTTTCAGAGCGTTGATTGCGTTAGGAGCTGAATAGTCAGCAGGAAGGTTCAAACGCTTTTCCTCAGTGTATTTCATAATCTGAGTGATTGTGCTGTCGGTGATGCTCTTTAAGGTAGGAGCTTCTTTCTTTTTGCTTACGATTTTGTTGCTTGTTTCTTCCATTATTTTTCTTCCTTTCAGTTTTGATTAGTTGTCATAGCTTACTTTAAGCTGTTTCTTAAATTCGTGTCCGCAATTCTTACATTTCCAGAACTCGTTTTCCTGCTTTCTTCCTGTTTCTCCACCGCAATTAGGACAACATTCCTTCTCTACGCGAAGCAGGATGGTCTGTGAGCCACATTCGAGTGTTTCAGTAATTCCTTCGGCGTTGTCAATAAAAACGGGCAGATGGCAGTTGTAGAAGCACTGGAAGCCATTTACGATGTCAATGTTGCAAATAGCTTTGGTGGAAGCAGACAAATCCTTGTAGTCCTGACCGTTGAACGTTGGAATACAGGTTTCCAGAACCTTTCCACTCTTGTTTTCTCTTGAGAACTTGAATTTTGTGTGAGAAAACATTTTGTTTACTGCTTCTTCCAGCATAGAACTTCTTTCCTTGATGAACTGTTCAGACAAGTCAAGATACATCTGGGCTTTGTCAAGCTGCTCGTTACATTCATCTCTGTATGCTTCCAGTTCTTCGATCATTTTTCTGCACTTACGATTCTGCTCATAATGGAAAAGCATCTGCTCTCTGGACTTTAAGTCTGCTTTAAGCAGCACAATTTCAGCGTCAAGCTTTGCATCGTTTGCTTTGACTTCTTCTCGGTAAGCATTTTTAAGGTCAGAAAGTGCAGCCTTTTTGTACATCACTTCACAATTAAGAGACTCTACCTTTTGATTCATTTCGTCCATGATTTTAGAATTGGACTCGTCAATCTCTTTCCGCAAGGATTCAACGGCTTCTTTCTTGGATTCATATTGATCTGAATATTTTTTCAGCACTAAATTCAATTCAGATTTTTTCCCACTAGCCGTGTCAATATAACCTGTAATTTCTTGAATTCTTACCTCTTGCTCTTTCATCAAAGACTCTGTCTTTTCGAGCTTTGATTTTAATTCAATCAAGACTTTTTCCGAAGAAATTTCTTGACCACACAACGGACAAGTTATACTTTTCGGATTTGCAATTGATTCTGTTATTGTAGAGTATTCTTCTGAGAGAGCTTGTAATTCATTTTCGATATATTTTTTTTGGCTTGTAAGTGTAGAAATGTCACTAGTAAATGCATTAAAATCAAGCAAATCTTTTTTCCAAACCTTATCGAGTTCTTCGCACTCTTTTTCGACTTTTAAAGCTTCCGCTCTATTTGCTTGGGTAACTTCATCTGCCTTGATGTGGTATTCAGTAACAATACCAGAAATACTAGTTTGAATACCTGTAATTGCATCTTGACAAACTTTGATTTCATCCAATCGCTTCTGAGAGAAATCAGTTTTTGCTTTCTGGAGTTCCAGAATTCTAGCTCCAATTGTTTGAATGTCTTGCTTTACAACCGATTCTGGCTGATTGATAGTGTAAAGATTCTTTACTTGCTGCTCAATCTTTACAGGAATGTCGTCAATTTCACCATGAATTCTTTTAGATTCTGATTTGTAAAATCTCTGAATATCATCTACACTACTGTATCGCTCCAGAAGCGCTACGAGCGGCGCATAGCACTCTTTCTTCAACGCAATGCTTTTATCATCTTCAACGTTTGCCATGCTCTTGAGAAGCTTACACTGGCGCTGTGCTGCTGTTTCTCCTTTTGATGGAGTAATCAGCTCAGTAAAGTAGTTTGGGAATGTAAGCAGTTTGAAAACTTCTTCGTTTGCCACTTTGGAAACATACGCTTCAAAGTCTTTAATTCCAACAGGAATACCGTTGATAAAACACTCTGTTGTATACCCAGAAAATTTCTTATCTCTGGTAAACTTTGCCTGATATGTTCTCTTGAGGTTTACTGGCTTGCTATCGATCAGACATTCAATTTCGACCGAAGGAGAAACAATATCAGAAGAAAAGTTTGGCTTAATTCCAAAATCAGTATCTCCTGAGCTGTTCTTTTTTGTCAAGCAATAACAAAACGCATCGTATAAGGTTGTTTTACCAGTTTCGTTATCTCCTGAAATGATTGTTGTTTTTGGGGAAAACTCCAGTTCAAAGTTTCTGAAACCCTTGAAATTGGTAGCCTTTAAAGACTTTAATACCAAATCCATAATCTCACTCCTGTTAAATGATTTTTGTATAGACAAAAGCAATGTATTGCTTTGCGGAAGCGTCTTTTAAAGTTTTGGATTGTTTCGTTGCTCTTGTGATTGTCGTTCTGAACGATTTAGGTTCAATCGCAAAATGTTCACAAGCAGCTTTAGTAATATCCACAAATTTCATTCCTGGTTTGTAAATTGAAATCGCATACATAAGATAGTTGAAATTTGTTCTTCTTACGTCAATTCCATCTTCAATAAGAAAACGCTTGATTTTTTCTTGCCTTTTAATATTTTCCTTTGTGGAGTTCAACGATTCACCCCCTTTTCTAAATCAATTATAACACAAAAACGATACAAAATCAATACAAATCTGGATTCTGATTATCTAAACATAACTCAACATATTTGGACAAAGTTAACACAAAATCTTTGTTGTTTCGCTTCTTTTCAGACCCAAAAATCTCAATCATCAAATTGGATGGTTCCTTGAAAGCGTTTTCGATAGAATGACGCATATTTCTTTCAACCTGAGCTGCGTTGCTTCCATACTTTTCTCCCAGATCACGATATAAACTTGTGAAATTTTTACGGTATTTGTCAAAGTTTTCTTTACTTTGGCATAATTCAATGGACTCTCCAACAATTTCAAATCCCCTGAGAGACACCTTGAGCCCCAGTTTGGTTAAAAGTTTAAAAGTTTCTGCTTTCATGATTCATTCCTCCCGATGTTCTTTTAATTTCGATCATTCTGTCTCTTACTAACTTGTCGATTACTTTTCCAATATCTTTTTCTTTGTAGCCTGCCATTTGGGCAAGCTTAATAAGGTTGTACGCTGTCTGTGCCGTTACAAGCACAGACAGACGACGAAGATTTTTGATTGACACTTCTATCCCTCCAGCCATCTATTATCAAAATAACAAAACATAGCAATACATCCGCATGTTAGCAAAATCCAGACAACCCAAAATAGTAAACGAGATAGGATTTGCGAATCTTCTAGACTTGCAATTACTTCTTCGGGAGTTTTGTCAAAATAGAATTGAATTTCCGAATCTTCGTTAAAGCTAAATATCTGGTCTTTTCCAATTTTCGCTTCAATAGTTCCAGTAATAGACTTTGGCACAAACACAAAGTAGTATCTATCATCAGAATCTATCTTGAAATTTTCGCTTTCATCTTTAGGAAGTCCGTTCAAGGGGTTAGAGAACACATTCCCATAAAGATTAAACGATTCAGAAATCTTTTTCTCCCTATCTACAACATCCCAGGTGTAATACACTTCCGTCTTTGTTGTGATCACTCCGCTTGCGCTCCTATGAGTAACAGTTCTTGTATGCCGAGTATAATGCTCATATACTTTTTCTATGTAAAAGTATTCTCCATTGTACTCTTTAAAGCTCACTGGATTTGCGGCTACAATTTCACCGTACACGAGAGAGTTTCCGATTGAAGTGTCTAAAGCGTATTGAAATGGCTCTTGAGATTCGATTTTCAGGACTTTATAGTATTGAGACAAGTTTTCTTGAATTGAATCTTGCAATCCGCTGTCAATAAAAATCCCCAATATCATCATGACCAAAGCGATTATTATGCTAAACAATATCTCTCTTCTTGTAATTTCCATATTATTCACCAAACAAATTTTGTGGTGCATCCTGTGGTGCATCGTAATCGGTATATTCCGTTTCGATAACTTCATAACCCATCATGTTTAAAATCTGACGGTTCGGAAACTTTCTGGTGTACTGCTTGTATGTTTTCACTTGCTGGTTATAGTTGTTTCGATGTTCAGCAATCATGTTTTCCGTAAGAGATAATTCTGTCATAAGCTGCTTGTATTGTTCATTTGCTTTCAGCTCTGGGTACTGTTCCGCAACTGCTTGAAACGTGAGCTGCGCAGAATCGCCCTGGTTTCTCTCAGAAACAACTTCTTTTAAAGTCTGGTTTTCATATCCTGCATACGCTTCGGCAGTGTCTACAAGGTTGTAAATTAAATCTACTCGCCTTTTTTCCTGAACCTGAATTGCTGCTTCTGATTCATAGATCATCTCTTCCATGTTAATGGCACGATTGTTAACAGACATCGCAAAACTAAACACGAGTGCGATAGTGGCAATAACGATTCCTGATACGATCAAAATTGGTTTAACTTTCATGATTATTTCTCCTTTGTTTCTAAATTCATGTTATATCCACATTTTGGACATTTTAAGGGTAAGAATTTCCCCTTTTTGGTTGTATCAACTTTAGCTTTACAGTGTGTACATTCATATTCGTAACCCAATTCATAAGCGTCTACCAATTTCCAAAAAGCTTCTTTTGTAATACTTGGTTTCATTATAGTTATTCCTCCAATTTTGTGCCGTCTTTCGGGCAATATTGATATTCGTCTGAATATGGTTCATTGCATGCAGGGAATTTTTTGCCATACACAAACGGATATAAAACAAAAAACAAGAATATAAATAGTGCTAATATTCCTAAAATAAGACTTCTATAATCATTGCGCCTGGTTCCATAAAGTATTCCACTAATTGCACTGTATAGACACAATGCAACAAGTAAAAAGAATAATACGACAAATACAATGCAAAATATTAAATGTAAAATCATTACTCCTCCCTTGGTTTAAAGTAACTGCAAAAATCTCCAAGAAACATTTTTGTGTTGTTTATCTTGCAACATTCATCGTAGTAGGAATAGAATTTACAATCGCAACACCTTCCAACCGGTGGTGCTGGGCGGGTGTTCCAATATTCTATCGTTTTTTGTTGTGTACTGTGAGCACATCCATAAGCCCCACAATATGTTTTTTTACAACTTACAGCGTAAATCAGTTTGCCACCAGTATGGAGTTCCTGTATTTCTGATTCCCCTCCACATCTCCAACACGGCAACACAATCCCCTTTTCTGTGCATTGTTTCTGTGCCTCCTGATCTCCCAGCAGCGCACGGCGAATGAGTTCTTTATCTGTAATCATTATTTGCCCTCCAATCTGTGAGATGTGATTTCTGAATCAATTTCAAAAATATCGCTGTAAACTTCTGCGTATTCATCGTTGCAAATATAAAGATTGTGTTCAGCCGTTCCTTCAATTTCTACAACAATATACCAAACCGCTAAATCCTCCTTACTATATCCTATTCTGATTTGAGTTCCATCTTCAAAAGATATAATTACGTCTTGAAAATAACATTCAATTTCATTTTCGCAATAATTGCTTCCTTCAATTTCTACTAAATCATCACTGTGACCGTAAATTTTTACCATTATTTATCAATCCTTTCCGCAAAATCTACTCATAAGCTGATCTTGATATTCTTGTGGCAGTTTGCTAGGCGCTCCAATGGTTTCAGCTTGGATTCTTTCAAATTCTTTCCAGCCTTTGTTGTATTTGCTTGTATTATAAGGACAGGTGAATCCATATCCACAAGTGTTAGGAGTGCCTTCTTTATCACAATAGCAAAAACCTCCCGTAGAACAGCCAGAGTTCGTATCTTTGTAGTGATGGCATGATTCACAATCTCCAATAAACCCCTTAAAAGGTCTAGAAACATACAAGAGGTTATTTTCATGTGCGCTTTCTAGTCTTATTGAATTTCTTGCTTCAAGAAGTTTTGGAAGTGCTTTTTTGAATTCACGTTCAATTATAGTTCCTGAATTTAAAAAGGCTTCTCTTAGTGGATTCGGCATTTCTTTCAACTCGCTTTCTGGCTTTAATGTATATTCTATGCTTTTGAATTCAATAACTTGGATAACTTCCTTGGTGTTTGGGTCTATAAGGTAGCCTTTAATCATTTGGATTTTCCTCTAAATCTATCTTTGCGTTTTTTTCACTGGAGCAGTTAATGATTTTTCAACAGACCATCCAGAATTCAACCTTTCTCTTAATGTTGTCTTTTTTATTCCTGTAATCTCTGACCACTCAGCTATTGTATGGGTTTCTCCATTTATGGAAATATATCTGTTTGTTCTTTTGTTGTTCCCCTGTTGTTTGCAAGTAGCCCATCTGCAATTTTCTGGACAATAGTTTCCGTTGACGTCTATCCTATCAATGGTTAAATTATCAGAATATCCATTTAACATTGCCCATTTTTCAAAGTTCTCAAATGTCTTCCAATCTTCACAAACCGATATACCTCTTTGTCCGTAAAGTTTATAAGCATCGTTTGACTTGCACTCACATCTTGATTTCATATTGCACCATATTCGATATATTCTGTTATTACACATTCCGTGCTTTTTGTGTAATGCAGATTTAACTTCCATATTCCAACATCCACAGCTTTTAGTGTGCCCTCCCGTCAAATTGTTAGTCACCACATAAACGATATTTCCGCAATCGCAAAGGCATTTCCATTTTCTTCTGCCTTCTTTGGTTATTAAAAACTCATTTGTTACAACCAATCTTCCAAATCTTTTCCCACTTAAATCTATGTGCTTACCCACGCTTATTCCTCCTTTAATCCGCGCCACACATCGTCGCGTTCCCAATTTACAATGTCACTCACGCTATCGTGAACAGCCAAGTACAGGGAATAATCACAGGCCGGATGCACTTCATCGTCAAGGAGTGCGTTCGTTTCCTCTGCTGCCTCCTCTGCTCTAAGAAGGTCGAACACTGCCGTGTCCCTCTCCCTCTCTGCCTTTTCTGCTCTAGCTTCGGCGGCTTCGAGTTGCTTCTTAAATCCATTGGCGGCGTTTCGCAATGCTTGATTTTCGATCAAAAGGTCAGTGATTGCGGTTATAGCCTGTACAACTATGCAGTCTCCTGTGCATCCGCACAGATCATCACACGTTAATATGTCATCTCCGCACATCTTACAAATAGTTCTGTGCCATTCTTTGAGATTTTCCACAAGTTCCTTATAGTCCATGTTAGTCCTCCTTTGCTGGCTGTTTGAGCCAGTCCAACATATCCATGTGATACCCGTATTCGTTGACTGGGGTTATAGAGCTATCTTGATATCCTTCTCCCTCACATCTTTCCAAAAGTTCCGCCAACTCCTCATCCGTCATGCTGCGGATTTTATCACCGTTGGTTGGTTTTTTATTGCCTTTCATTAAATTTCTACCTCCCTATAAAAAGATCTGGTTTCTATACTTCCATCCGGTTCTTTTGTGGCAATATAAGTTGTTTTTAATAGTCTGTGGAAGCTTTCTCGTTTTGTAATACTTAACACATATACGCTATCAGATAATTCGTTCAAGCGATTTCCGTCCTTATCATAAAACGAAACTCCTGGAAGATACGCAGCTTCTTTTACAATTTCTTTTTGAGGTTCTGGGTAAGACCATTTACGCATTTAATCCATCCTTTCCTTAAACTCAGTGAAGTACCAAATCAGTTCGTCTCTGAACTCTTCCATAACTTGCTGTGCGTGTTGCAGAGAGTCAAAATAGATTTCATAGAAGTGCCGGTATGTTGAAGCACAGGAATTAATTAAAAGTTGATTATTGTAATAGCTGTATTCAATAAAATATCTATACCCCTTATCGCTACAGTAATCAAATTTGCCACAAAGTTCAACGGAACGCCTAAGCATATTTTCGTGTAGAGTTCTTGCTCGCAAAATGTTTTCTGCAAGTTCTTCGATTGAAAAGCTGTTTCCAATTTCATCCATGCAATAAGAATAAACATTAAAACTATCTTTTCGAGTCTCTGCATCCACACCGCCATAGCTGTTGATACGATACTGGATTTCTCCAATGCTTACTTTTTCCCACCCAGTTTTCTTTTTAGGCTCTGCAACCAGTTTCTCAAGTTCTTCGTCGGCAATTTCAGCCACGATTTCTTTTCCTTTATAGTTTAATTTGACTTTCATTTCAAATTCCCTCCTAATTTAAAATGTAACAATCAATCACCTTGACTTTTTCTCTCAAAGGTTTAGATTTTTTTCTCATAAGCTCAAAATCTTCTATTAAGTTGTCGAAAAAGCAAACACCTCCCATTAACATTAAAGAAATTTCGTTTAATTCGATCAAGTGATTGAAAAATTTCGAAAAATAATTTTGGAAATTCAGCTCAAGTATTTCATTGATAGCGTTATTCCTTTTATTCCTTGTTTCTAAATCGTTTAAATAATACCATTTGCCATTATAAACAATAAAATTTTTAGAAGCTGTCGTAATAACCGATTCGCTTAACTTAACTGTATACCTTAAAAAATCTAATATTTTTATTTTTTCGGAACTAGAAAGGTCAGTGAATCGCTTGATTCCAGATATGCAGTCAGAACTTCCTCTCTCACAGTTCAGCACTTTTATACAGTTGCTTTGGATTATAATATGCTTGTTATAGATTTCTTGAATTTCCATATAAAATCCTCATTTAATACCATAAGTTTAAGTTATAATATTGGTTATAGTTCGGTTTGAAAACTATTTCCGCAACAATTTGCTTTCTTACCTCTAGGCTTCTTTTCTTTGGATTCTTCTGGCTTTTTTACAAAAGCGTCACAGCCAATCCCTACGCCTTCCTGAGTGTGATGTTTGCACTTCATGCAACAAAGATAGCAGACTTGATATTCGTCCTCAGGAGAGCTTCTGAGAGGGCACAGCTTCACTGCACCATCTCTAAACTCTCTGCCACAACGATCACAGAATTTCAGAAGAAACACCTCCTTTCAAAATTGGAATATGCTAGGATTCTAACGGTTATTTGCAGCTTCGTATTCCTCTGCTTTAACAATGGTTTATATTCGTCATATCGGTCTGGTTTGATTGGTACAATGTCTGGAAGGCTGTTAAACAAGAGCAACATTCTTTCGCCCTGCTTTTTGTAGTTTGGCACGATTTTGTAGCCTACTAGCTTGCCTTCCTTAATACGTTTCTTGGCAATGTTGTGATATGGGGTACACGGTTTTCACTCCTAAAATTGGAATATGCTAGAATTGCGGCTAATCTGCATGAAGTTTTGCGACAACTCCTGAGTGTTGCTCTCCATGCTTAACTTCATAGCAATCCTTAAACTTAACTACATCCCAGTCAACGATTTCTCCATTAGATTTGCAATCGCCTCTAATTCCCATAACAAACGGTTCCGAGTTGCCTTTTACAACAAAGTCCAAAGAAATGTCAATTTCAGATACATCACGATATTTTCTACTGTATACAACAACGTCTCCAACCTTTAAAGGATTTCCGAACTTGTCTTTTAAGTTTGTGGGTTCTCCAATAGTTCCCCTACATTTAGTGCCAAACATTAACTTTGGAGTGAACTTCTCCTCAAACAATCCATGTAGTGCCAACCTAGCAGCATACATAAAATCAAATTTGCCTTTTTCGATGCACTCTACTCTGGAACTTTTAGATGTTCCGTCACCGTTGTCTACAATAGTAACAACAACATTATTTAAGCGTTTGATTTTAATTTCCTCTATCTCATCCGATCGGACAAGTTCAAAATCTGACTCAATCAATCCTCCAAACGTTTCTGTTTTGTGTGTATATCCGTTTCGGCTGATCGTTTCTGCGATAAATGTTCTATCTCCCAAAACCTCTATAACTATTCCGATGAATTGGCTTTTTTGATTTGCATAATGGTATGAATCGGTGGTTGCTCTCACAACATCACCAATTTTGAATTTAGACATAAGATTTCCTCCTTGAGTTATCGAATATGCTATATTTCAGGAAACTTCCCACCGATTAAAGTGAGAAGTTTCTTCCTGCCGCTGCCTTCTGGCGTTCTTCAACGCCTGTATAAATTGTTGTTGTCTGAATGTTTGCGTGTCCCAGGACTCTCTGGATTGTGCGGATATCTTCTCCAGACTGTGACATGAGTGTTGCACAGGTTTTTCTCAAAGTATGTGGCGTATAATGCTTGCCTGTGATTCCTGCGTCTTTCAACGCTTTTGACATGATTTCGTTTATCTTTTTGGAATCAATTCTTTTTCCGTTTCGAGTTACAAACAAAGCTTCACAGGAGCCGCTGCAAACACCTTCACGAGCTTTCAAGTATTCAGACAAAGATTTATAGGTATCGTCGTTAAGATACGCTGTGCGCTCTTTAGCACCTTTACCGTGAACAAGCAAACATCTTTCTTCGTGGTTGATGTCTGCTACATTCAGGGAAACAAGCTCTTCTCTACGAAGTCCACAGTTAACCAGAATACTGAACATTGCAGAATCTCTTACCCCTGTATAACCTGTTTTCCTTCCGGTTTTACCTCTGCAAGCGTTTATAATGGCTTTTGCTTCTGCTGCACTTGCAAATACAGGTTCTTTGTGTGGAATTTTAGGAGACTTCAAGCCGGATGCAACATCTTTACTGATCATGTCGTTGTTTAACATGAACTGGAAGAATGATTTCAGCGCACTTGTTTTTCTTGCTCTTGTGGAAGCGCTTTCGCCCAGGTTTGCTCTATATTCCATGTATTCAAGCAAATCTGTTCTCTTGATTTCCGAATATGCTACAACTTCGGAAAATTTCTCCTGCAATAACCACAGTTCAAACTCCTGCAAGTCTCTTTTGTATGCGATAATTGTATTTTGCGACTTGTTCTCGATAAGCTTTTTATAGCTCAAAAAATTGCTAATTTCATTCATAAAACATACTCCTTTCGATAAATAAATAATAACATAAACAGCACTAAAAAGCAACATAATAAACACAAAATCTGCATATTGCACAAAAGAAAATGTGTTTGTTATATCTTCAAATCTCGAATATGCTACAAGTTTGAAAACTCGAATATGCTACAACTTTACACGATATACTTTTGATTTCTTTTCTTTGTGGCTGTACTTAACAAACGAGTTTACCCAAACTGTTTTACCGCTTTTCAAGTGCCTATAATGCCCTCTGACTTCAAAAGACTTTGTGGGCAATGTATATTTGTGGCTAGTATGAGAAAAGCTTTCAGAGGATTCTTTCAGCATATTAGTAATATTTATTATAGATTTCTTGTATTTACTATTCTTAGCCTTTGTGATTCCTTCTGAGCCATTTTTTACAGCTTGCTTTAAACTTTTAGCTTGTTCATCAAAACGCCTTACACGAGCTGTCAGAAGTGCTTGCACAGACGCATGAACAGAAATCGCTTCCTGTCTTGCTTGCTGCAAATTGCTGTCAGATACTTCTGGAACTGCTCGAAGCGTGATTCTTGATAGCTTAAACTTGTCAAGCTGCTTTCTGGATTGTGTAATTGTAAAATTCACTTCGTTTCCGCAGTCGATCACAGTTATAATAACAGGGTCAAACTTATCTTCCGGAGAAAACAAAATGTATTTAACCTTGTCAAGCGATGCTCTATACCGTCTAACAAGTTCTTTGTGTTCATCTCTCCAAGCAAAAAGCTTTTTCTCTTCTTCTGGAGATATATAAACCTTGTCCACAGAAAATTCCCCTTTCTTAAAATTGGAATATGCTATAATTTTGAAATAGCTTCCTGCGACCTTGCCTGACTGGCTGCCAGGTGGTTTCGGCTGGTTGCTGTCCAGCTCTCGTCGGGCAGGGATTAAACAATGTGGTTTTTACGCTAGTGTTTCTTTAAGCGATTTTATAGACTGATAATTTTCTGGAATCCGCAAAGGTAACAATAATCCAACACCAAAATCGGACAAACATACCGCTGCATTTGTTGGTTGATTGCTCATGTATACCTTACAATCTCCCAGTATGTCAAATAATTCTTTTACTAGGCACAAATCGAAATAAGCTCCATTTTCAAATAATACTATTCTCTGCTTATTACTGTTTTGCGGTGTAAGTTTATAAGCGGTTTGAATATCTTTTTGAGAGATTTCGCTAATATTAGGAAAGTTTCTCCAATTTTCAGGAAAACAATGATCAACATTCAAATATGTTGCTTTTTCTGGAAGTGGCTGTATGAAATCTCCATCTAAAAACGGCTTTCCAAACATACAAGCCGCAGTAAAACCATTACAACAAATTTGACAGCTTCCAAAATTTTGGATTTTGCTTAAACCGTAATATTTTAAAGCTTGTGGAACACATCTTTTTTGGTTTGTTTTCAAGTAACGGTTAAACGCTTTTCTTGATTTTTCTAAGCTCATGCCACCTGATTTTTTTGTTTCATTGGAAATGATTTCTTTTTTGCAAATTTCTATAATTTCAATATAATTTTCCTGTTCTGCAAGTTTCAGGATTTTTTCTGCATTTAACATAATTATACCACCTATTTATACAGAAGTTTTCTCGACAATGCTACACGAGCGGACAGCGGCAAGGCAAACAAGAAAAATGTGCAATCTTCTTTTAATGCCGTTGCAATGACAAGCCCTAACAAGAAGAGCAGGAAAAGCCCTGCTCCTATTAATTTCTGTTTGGTCAATGCTTTTTTCATGTTTTTTTGCTCCTTTCGTTCTTTTAAGCGTACCACACTCTCAGAGCATCCGCTGAAAAGTGTAGAAGTTGGACTCCTAAAATTCTTAGTTCTTCGTTATCCGTTGCGATTTTGTCCTCCAACTCTTTTAAGAGTTTTGCGTGTTCTTCTTTTTTTGCTAAGAAAGCGTTAGCCCATGCTTCTAAATCGGATGGAAATTCTTTCAATATAAATTTATCCCCTTTCAAAATTCGAATATGCTATAATTTTGTTCTGTTTAGAAAATATGTGTTAGGAAGCCTAATATATACAGGCTCCTCGTTTATAACCTGTCTATAAATAACTTCTTTGCTTATCCAATCGAATCCATACAAAGTGGAAAAAACCCCATCAATGTATTTTTCACGTTCTGGATATTTTAACGACTCCTGATTTTCAAGTTTTTTCATAAAACCACCCCTTTTTTATCCATAGACGGGCAAAAAGCCCGTTTCGACTATTTTTCAATTTTTCGAATTGTGTAAACGTCAAAATGTTTTCCGCTGGATAAAATTTTCCATTTGTAGTCCATAGATTCAAATGCGGAACGGTACGACGATACACCAACACCGCCTTCAAAACTAGGAAGACTTAAATACTCAATAAAATTATTGATTGCGTATGGTCTAGAGTCGTTTTCAACCGCCATACAAGCCAATTTGAGCATTGTATCATTACAATTCATCGCTCTAGCAATTGCGGCTGATTCTTTATCATATCCGCAACCACCAATTGAAGGCGATTCTTCACGACGTACACCATTAACAATAACGGTTGCTTTTGGATTGCTGCCCCATGTTGCGGAACGTGTCCATTCAACGGTAATATCTGCATACTCAAGATCAGGAGCGTTTTCGATAGCTTCCAGACGTTCGAGTGCTTCTGCATATTTCTTTTCCAATGCCTTTGTTTTGCGTTTTACTGCATATTCAATGCACTTTTCACGTGAGATTTTTCCCTCTTTGTAGGCGTTCCAACGTGTTTCGGTAGATTCTCTTTTCAGTCCAGCGTCGGAAACTTCCTGTTTTTCCCAGTGTGGAAAATAACCGTTTTCGATGTAAAAAGCGTATTCGAGTTTGTTGTCTTCCAGAGCCTTTGCAAGCTGCTTTCTAATGTTGATAAATGTCATAATATTAACCCCTTTCAATTTTGCAATATATTGCATTTTGACTATATTCTGAATTATGCAGTTTTAAATTACTCTAAAACAGTATAACTCAAAACATAGTATCAACAAAGGGCTTGTATAAGCCTTTTGTTGATGTTTCCTTTACGGTAGTTCCTGCCAAACCTTTTGACGTTTTGGGCTTTTCTCGACACGCTCATATCATTACATATTTACTGAAAAGGCATATCACCCGTAAAGATTCAGTATTTAATTTTCAAAGTACAAAAGGAAAGCGTTGGAATTTGCTGTTATTGTTTTTCCTGTCATCCTTTCTGTTAATCAATCGGTTTATATTCTTCCTTGTGGTTTTTGTCCCACGACTTCCCACAAAAGGGAAGTTTCGTCTTAATTTTCAAAGACTCGTCAGGCGGGCTATTTTACCTTTACCAAGTATCCGTTTTCGTTTCTTCGATAAATTACTTTTCCGTTTTCATCTTCTATTGTTTGACCGTTTTCTTCGAAGCTCCAGCCCTTACAAGTGGTATAAAACTTTTCCCAGTTTTCCGAACTGATTAACCCGTGATTTACCATGTTGTATAACATATTCCAAGTTGTTTCGTCCAGTTCATAAGATACATACAAATCAATCATTTTCTTAACGCTTAACATAATCATCATCCTTTCTTTGTGTTGTTTTTGTTTTGTTTCTGTGTCTATATAATATCACATTATATCCCTAATTGCAATAGGTTTTTATAAAATTATATATATAAACTTTTTCAACGTTTTTGTATAAAATGGCAATAAAAAAGACTATCCCATTTTCTGAAATAGTCTTGATCACTCTATACTGTCAAATATTTGTAGAGCCTTATCTGCATGTATAGCGTCGTACTGATAAGGAAGTAGCCCGTCATGTTCTTGCTTGTACTGCGCTAGCCTTAACCGTCGTTCATAGTCCTTATCCTTCTTGTATTCATTTATTCCCATCCAAAGGAGTTTACGAATTGTACTTGACATATTGGACTTTTTACCCAGGTTTTCTATACTGTGTATATCATACAATGCAGCGCGCATGCTTTCACTAACACTAATAGCTGTATAGTATCCGTTGCCTTGCTTTCTGTTTATTCCCATTGTTTCACCTGATTCATTGTATTGTATGATAATAGTAATTGTTATTGTTAATGCATAGGATATTAAGAGCAGAGCATAGACAGCTCGCCCTCTGCCTTGCTTCAATCGCTTTTTGTTTTGAACGCAAAAAGATAAAGCAATCAATCAAAAACCCTTCATACGGCTTCACAGACGGTCTGTGCAGGCTTCACGGTGCTGTCTCGCTGCCTGATTCACGTTTCAGACCCACAAGAACTCGAAAAACTTACACATTAGGTATATAATATCTATTATATCCCAATTTCATGCGGTTTATTTTGAATTGATTGAGCCTTTAATTGAGTTGAAAAAAAGATACACGGGGGGAGGTACGTTTGCGGGGCGTTTAGACCCTTCGCAAAATTTTACCCCCAAAAATAAGCGAAATTTTACACAATATCACCAACTTTCCGTAATTCAGTTACTTTAGATTATTATACCACAATACAGAAAGTATAACAACAGGAAAATAAATTATACAAAAAGTAATGAAACAAATTGACTGAACCAAGAGTAAGTGGTAAAATTTAACCATAGACTTAAAGGGAATGTAATCACAATCCGATTAGATTACGAAATGCTTAAAGATAAACTCTACATAGGATTAAAATGGCTGAAAATCCTTAACTTTTGGCTTAGTTATGCGGAGAATCTTGGTTTTTAAAATTCCACGTTTTACGGAAAACAAGGAAAAAGAAGATTGATAGATGGGGAAACGGAAGATATGTGTAAGCAAAATTGATGATGGGACATGGTTATTGGTCAATCCTGTTACTGGGGAGAAGGTAGGAGAGGTTGATAGAGAAGGGTTAAGCTGCCTTGGACTGTCAGAAAGTGAAGTTAAGTATTTGAACTTGTACACTGACGATAGGCAAGACAGAGAGGACTTTGAGGTTAATGATGGAGAAATTCTTTTCAGACCTTACAAGGAATACGGTAAGTTCAACTTAGAGTTTTCCAGAAGAGCTTGTGACGTTGGAATGAAAGGAAAAGACCTGGAGTTTGTATTTTTCTTGATGTCAAACCTGAACATTAAAGGGAATATTGTTAAGAAGAGCAAGAGCAAGTATATGGACATTAGTGGGATAACGTCTGGAATGAAGATTAGCAAGAGCAAGGCTTATGAGCTGTTAAGCAGAGCAAAAGAATTTGACGTTGTAAGGATAGACGATAAGGATAGGATTGTTTTTAACCCATATATCTTTTATCGAGGTGGACGATCTATTGATAGGTCTGCTGCTGTGTTATTTGACAAAACAATATGGAAAAGTTAATGTCTTTTAAAATAAACTAAAAATGTTTAAAAATATTTATACAAAAAGTGAATTGAAAAAAGATTGACAATCGGTTTAGCATAGGCTATTATTTTCTCATGGGATTAACCCCATGAATAAAGATAAGGAGTGGTTTTATGCTAAACAATCCCAAGTATGACGAAGAAGAACCGTTGACAGAGCAAGACCTTCACACTTATGTGAACATGAAAGGGTTTGTCCAGGGGCACGATGAATGGCAACAGCTAAACAAGCTAATGCGGAAGGAGCGCTCATATTCTTTGATGAAGCGCTATGTCAATCCGTACACTGGAATTCCTTGTATCAGGAGAACTTGCTTTGGCTATACTGATAATTTGCTTGGAATTGGAAAGTGGGCTAACACAAGGAACATTGACGCTATTGGGGAGCTTAATAGCAAGATTGCTGACAAAAGAAGCATTGTTTTGGACTGTGAGTATTTAGCAGAGAACTTCCCTTCTTTGGTGTTAACGATACACGTTGCAAAGAAGGAGAACTTAGACTGTGATTACACCATCCATATCAGGTACGGAAATGTTTCTGTTGTACCCCCTGAGATCAAAAAGCTTCGGTGGTTTGACGAAAGAGACATTGAAAAGAGAATGTCTCCTATCGTAAAGCAAAAATATATGCCAAGGCTAATCAGGGGGTATAGATATGACAAAAGCTGTTGCTTGTGGAGCAGTAGTAGCGGCAACGTTTCTACTCACTATTGTTAATTTGATTGTTAAGGGAGAAGGAAAGCGTATAGAACGCCTTTTTGATAGACTTGGAGTTCTTTGGACTTTCTTCTTGACAGTAATGTTTGTTTATTACAACGTGATTTAGGAGTGAATTTATATGAAAGTTGAACTTGTAGCATTGACACAGCCTTACAAAAAAGGTAACAGAGAAATTGTAAACCCAATGTATGTAGTAGAGCAATCCGCTTCTGTGTGCTATGATTCTGAACCCACTGCAAACTTTAAAATTGCAAAAGGTTGTGCTAAAACAGGTCACATGAGCGTATATGAGCACATTTCTTTTACATTCCATGTTACAGGAGTTTCAAGAGCATTGCTTGCACAGCTCACTAGACATAGACACGCAAGCTATTCTGTGAGGAGCCAAAGATATTGTGATGAATCTGAATTTGAATTTGTAGTGCCGAAATCGTTAAACAGCAAGTTCTCAGAAGATGTTATTTCTGTTTGTGCTTTTCAAGCTGCTATGAAAAATGCAATGGACGCGTATGATGATATTTTAAGTGGAGAAGATGTTTCAAAAGAAGATGCTCGTATGGTTCTTCCAAATGCTTGTTGTACAGAACTTTATCTCACCATGAACGCTCGCGCATTGATTGAATCGTCCCATCTTAGACTTTGTAATAGAGCGCAAGAAGAGATCAGGGATATGTTTGGATATATGAAGAAAGAGGTAATGGATGTTTGCCCAGAAGTTGCAAAACTTATGGTTCCTTCGTGTGAAATCAATCCTGAATATCCATTCTGCCCAGAGGAAAAATCTTGCGGTAGACATCCTAAACTTTCGGAGGTGTACAAATCTTGAATACCGATATTATGTTTTCAAGTAAAACCGACTTATGGGAAACGCCTCAAGATTTATTCAACAAATTAAACGAAGAATTTCATTTCAACCTTGATGTGTGCGCTTTGCCCGAAAACACAAAATGTGCTGCATATTTTACGCCGGAAATTGATGGGTTAAGGCAACCTTGGTATGGTATCTGCTGGTGCAATCCACCTTATGGTAGACAGATTGGAAGATGGGTGCAAAAAGCATACCAAAGTGCGAAAAACGGTGCTACTGTTGTTATGCTTATTCCAGCAAGAACAGATACAAGATGGTTCCATGATTATATTTATCAAAAAGAACGGGTTGAAATTAGATTTTTACGTGGAAGATTAAAGTTTGGATACAGTAAAAATGCAGCGCCATTTCCTTCAATGGTTGTTGTGTTTAGACCTAATAATAGTGCTTCGGAGGTGTATCATGCAGAATAACGGACTTTCCAAAGAAGAGCCAAAAACTACGAATCAGAGTGGTGGCAAACAATCTTTTAGACCTTACAAGAGTGAATGGCTTATGCCTCGAGCCTTACTTTCCGTATCTCATGTAAGATACGAAGCATCTGCTCATTACGAAGAGTACAACTATAAACTGATTCCAGCTAAAGAGCACATCGGCAGAGCGTTGACACATATCTTTGCCTACCTTAAAGGCGATAAATCTAACGATCATCTAGCACACGCTGCTACCAGAATTTTGTTTGCTCTTGAAATGGAAGAAGAAAGCGAGGAACAAAACAATGCTGAGTGATTTTTGCCGTGGATGTGGATTCGTTTTGAATATTGGTGGAGATGAAATCTGCACTTGCCCAAATGGATGCGAAAGAGAATCCAGAGAGGATGAAGAAGCAACAGGAAGCAGAAGCTCCAGTTCTGAAATTCCACCAGAACTTCTCGGTGATATTATTTCTGGGCTGCTTGAGGATTAGACATGAACAAAGGCAAAATATTTGAACAGCAGTTCAAAAAAAGCATTTCCAAAATACCTGATATATGGTTTAATCGCTTAAATGACGGCACTAGCAGTTGGAGCAGGGGGTCTGAAACTAGGTTTCAGGCTCCCAATGACTGTGATTTTGAAGTATTTTTTGGACGAGTTTTGTTTTTGCTCGAACTTAAAAACCATAAAGGAAGCTCATTACCATATTCTGCAATAAGACAGAATCAGATTGAAAAGCTAAACATGAAATCAAAAACGCCCTGGGTAATTCCTGGGTTTCTTGTTTTCTTTGAAGATCATGAGCGTTGCTTCTTTTTAAACGCTGAAACAGTCTATTTTCACAAGATTCATGGTGAGAGAAAGAGTATACCAATATCTTTCTTTGAAGAATATGGCATAGAGATTTCATGCAAGAAATTAAAAGTAAACTATAACTATGATATAAAGCCTTTGTTTGAAGCTTTGGTAGAGGAGTGCGAATCTAATGACGGAAATTTGCGACAGACTTATTATTTGTAGTCAGGAAGAGTTTAATCATATTGACCAATCAAAATCGGATTATAGCATTGCTTTTTGTGCAAAACACCCATTTCATCAATATTTGGTGGGATATAAAGGGAATTTGCCCAAAACTCACCCAGAATATCTGATTGCAAAGCGACCGGAAAGACACATGATTGCGGCAAATCTTATTGACGTTGACAAAGACGGATTTGTAAGCGATACAATCATTCAAGAGCTTATTGATTTCATTGATAAAGAAAGAGAGAGCGGAAGGATTGTTCTGCTTGTATGCAATCAAGGAGTAAGCAGAAGCTCTTGCGTTGGTCTTATGTATCTTCTGCATATCGGTATGCTTAAAGAGTATAAAAGTTTTTTTATGCTTGAACAGGCTTACCGAGAAATTTATCCAAGACACAATCCGTCTCTTGGTATGCAACTTTACACAGCAAGATACTGGGATAAATTAAGAAAAATGGAGGAAGAAATTAATCATGATTAAGAAAATTGATAGAAGCATCATTGTCGAAAAGTTTGATGTTCCAAAGGAAATCAAAAACACAGAGCCTAAGATGGAAAACAAATCCGTCAACATTTCGGTAGCGGATGTGGTTGATATGCTGGCTGGTTATCAGATTGCTATTCAACCAGTCGTTAAAACATCTCCAGAAAACAATACTGGTAAATGCATGATCTGCGGCAAAGGCACAAACGCTCCTGAAAGAAAAATTTGCTGGGAGTGCCATAAGGTACACATGAAAAACATTTATCAGCAATACGTTCAGACTATGAAGGACGGTAAAACTCAATTCGAGTATAAATACTAAGGGGAATTTACTTGAATTACAAAACATCTTACAAAAACAAATTTTTGTGCAGGATAAGATTGGCTAGAGTTGATAGCGTTCCAGACGACTATTACAGTATCACTAACATAATGAGAACTAACACCATTCATGAATCCAAGGAAACGATATTCGCTTATCGAAAAAACACTTTGATGAATGTTCTTTCTGAGATGGACAAAGAGTGCGTTGTAAATATTGGAAAGTGGTGGTATAGCCATATAAACCAACCAGACATTGAAGTTCCATACGGCGCTGATGTTATTTGGTTTATGAAAAACTCTTATCTCGCTAGAGTAGTAAAACTGATTGAAGTTTTTGCAGAAGATGTTCAGAAAAATACAAAGAATGGTGTTAGAAATTACATCTATATTTCGTTTGGTATAAAAAAGGATTTTTTCGACAGATATTTCACATCAAAAGGCAAAGATGTTCCAACGGTTAAGCCTAGAAGCGTGTCAAATTTCCAAAAAAATTCTAATGAATGGATTTCGGTTGACGGAAGCGCTAAGTCAACAAATCAAATTAAGGCTAAACGAGTTCCAGAGTTGCAAAGATGGAAAGATTGGTGTAAACTTAATGGGGTAACTCAATCTAATGCAGTAATTTCTGCGTTAAAAGAACAGGTTGAATCAAATCCAACAGAAGGTCTTCCTGACATATCACATTACACCACAGAAACAGTTACGCTTGTGCAAAAGCAAGGGCTCAAGGATTCCATAGCGGCTAAAGTCCAAAGACCGGAAGCAGATGTAATGAAGTCCATTATTCGAGCATACAATAAAAAACATCATGGAGATATTAAGGGAGAGATGACTATTACAAGGTATCTCTCCCTTGCTGTTAAGATGCTAAACGATGTAATGGCTCCTGAATATCTTTACAAAGAAGAAATCGAATATACGAAAGACCAATTGCAAAAGATTGAAGACCAAATCAATACAATAAAAGAAAAAATGTAAAGGAGGTAGCGCATGAGTAACATAAAAACCCCTATTGAGATAGTTGCAGAAGGCTCTATGGACTCCTACAAGCAGCTTTTGAAAGAAAACGTAAACAACACAGGATATGAGATTGCATCGGCTCTTGGAACAACTGAGATGGCTTCTGTTGAAGCTAAAAAAGAGATGGCGAAGCTTTTATCTCAAAAGAGACAACAAGTAAACTTCATGCTTGACGGTGCAAAGCTTAATCAAGCCATGAAAAACATGGCAATGATAGAGCAAATGTCTTATGTACTGTCAGACCCAGAAGTTATCCAAAGAGTCAGAAATAGAGTTAAAACGCCTTACGACTTTAAACAGCTTGCAGATGCTCAAAAGACATTTATCAAAAATATGAGTGATCTTAACGCTCTTGATACTCTGGACGAAAGCGGAACATCTGCTAGATTGAATCTTGCTGTAAGTCTTAAAAACGCTGACGGCAGCAGCACTCAAGTTGTGATTCAACAAAAATAGGAGGGCTTTTTATGGGGAGACCTAAAGGAAGCAAAAACAAGCCTAAAGACCCGTTAAAACAATCTCGACAAGTTAGCCTTGAAGACAACCATAAAAAAGCTGTTGAACAAGGAATAAAAGGTAAAAAATACAGCGTTTGTAAGTCTTGCGGGAAACGATTTAAGCAAGAGTTAAATATAGACCAGTATGCTTATGAAAGCTTTGATCTTTGCGAAGATTGCAGAAAAAAAGAAGCTTTTGAAAAGCAAAGAGAGCTAGAAGAAAAAGGCAACACTGTATATAACGCTTTGTTGAACTATTCTCCTTTTCCAGCACAGCAAGAAATGCACGAAGCATTTGAAAACCATAGATTCTTAGTTTTGAGTTGCGTCCTTCCGGGTCAAATAGTAAAGGGTGTTAATCTTCCAATCGAACTTGTAAAGCCGGGAGACTATGTAATCTCTCACAAGAGTCGTGGTTGCTTTGTAGAGCGGACTATGAAGAAGCCCTACTCTGGTGATGTGTGCGAGATAAAAAATGGTCTGACACTCCCTCTGACGGTCACGGAGGAACATCCCGTCTTATTCTGTGCAGCAAAGCGAGAAAAGATAAATAATAAACCTGTTTATCATAAATTGAAAGAAGCGTTTATACCTGTAAAGAATATTGCAAAAGCAATTAAAAATCCGACCTACAAAGAAGATGATATTTACTGCTTCATCAAGATTCCGAAGGTAAAAGGCAAAATCTTAACCCCAAACCTTAGTAAGAACGATGCCTTTCTTGCTGGTCTTTTCTTTATCTCAGGAAAGTTTAACAAAGAAAATATTGAAATCTTTGTGAACCAATCAAAGTGTGATATTTTGCAAGAAGTAGAAAAAATTCTTTCAGAATCTAAATATAATTTCACTAAAAGCGAATCTGCAAGAAACTCGTTTAAGTATTCGATTGATTGTGACGAATTGAAGTTGGAGTTTCTTTCTTTGTTTGGTGTTGATAAAGAGTATTGCGAGCATGGACTTCCCGTTCAAATTCTTTATAACAAAGACCAAGATATTCTTCTCTCTTTCATGAGAGGTCTTTATCAAGACTTTTCCAAAAGAACACAATGTTCGAGAAAAGGTTTGGTTTTCAGAACACAGAACTATTCTATTGCTACTGATATTCAGCTTGCATTAACAAGATTGGAAATTGTTTGTAGCGTAAGATATGTTGAAAAACTAAGCGATTTCTCTTATATTGTTTCTGTTAAAGACTCCTGTAGTGCATCTAAGCTGGGATTTAAGCAAGATTTTACAAAGTGTCATACATCGGCTAGGTTCTTTACAGACGATGGATTGTATGCTGCTGTTACCAGTATTAATGTCCAGAAATACAAAGGAAATGTATATGACCTTACCACACAAGACCACTCGTTTAGCGTAAACAATGTTGCAATTCATAATTGCGGAAACCGTACTGGTAAAGACCGTTTTTCAAACATGGCTGGCATTATGTATTTTGTTGAGTGCCTTAATGAAAACAGGCATATAGACAATCCAGACATTGTACCTTCTGTTTTCTGGTGGATTATTGCTCCAACAGAAACAATGGCAAAGCAAAACTGGATGGAAATTAAGAAGTTTTTCCCAAAAGACTGGGTAGTTTCTATCAGTAATAACACAATGTCAATGTACACTATTGGCGGTGGCGTTATTGAAGTGCGGTCTGCTTATGACCCTGAATCTCTGGTAGGCGTTGGTCTTGACCTTGTAACAATCACCGAAGCTGCTCGTATCAAGGATTTGAACACTGTATGGGCTAACTTGGAAGCACGTCTATCTTCTCCAGGAAGGGGAAGGCAGAAAGATCGTAATGGTAAAAAATACGGCGTAGGAAAAGGAATTATAAACAGTTCTCCTATTGGTAAAAACTTTTTCTATACAATGTGGACTTGGGGACAACCCACACACGATGACTATGCTTCTGACTGGGTAAGCTTTTCTTTGCCTTGGACAGTAAACCCAGCCAACGCAGAAAAGGCAAAAGAAATCATTCACACCAAGTACGGAGATATCACCTACGAAGAGAGTTTGAGAAGACGTATAGGAGATAGAGCTTATCGTCAAAACTATCTTGCAGACTTTCTGGCTGGCTCTGGTCAAGTGTTCAAGGACTTTAAAGAAAATTGTTGCGTTGACATTTTTTCTTCTAAGTATCAAATGGATGAAATTGAAAGAGCCAAGTTTGTCGTAGAATGGAAAAACGTAATACCTTATCATAGATATAGAATAAGCTGGGATATTGCTACTGGCTCTAGTGCTGACTCTCCTGTTATTATGATAAGAGATTTGGAAACCAACAAGATTGTAAGGTTAATCAATCTGTATGGTAAAAACTATGAGCAACAATACCAAGCGATTGCTTATTGGAGCGTATATTATAATCATGCTGAGTGCGTTTACTCTTCTACGGGTCATACAGCTTGTGTCGGTCAGCTTGAAAAACTTGGTGTAAAAGAAGTTGAATTAAACGAACAAGGCGGCAAAAAGGCTGCAATGATTCAAAATGCAGAATGTGCCGTACAAAATGGAGATGTTCAATTTCTTATGGATGGAAGCGAGGAAGCTCAAAATGCACTAGCACAGATTGAAGACTATACAGAAAAAGACGGAAAGTATAGCAATGAATCTGAGCCGCACGATGACTGGGCTTCCGCTCTTTATTTAAACTATTATGATTATCAAGTCCAAGAAGCACAAATCCCTTGGATTGGCTTGACAGCGGCTGTATAAGGTGATATAATAAATAATAGCAAAATTTCCAATCCGAAATCATTTAACATAGGCATATAAAATACTCCTTTCAGCAAAAAGCACTGTCCATTTTGGGACGGTGCTTTTTGTTTATTTTGACTATTGATTTTTATAAAACCTTTTTATATAATAGTGTCAGTGGTTCAACCACTAGAAAGGAGTGCTATTAAATGGCAACAGTAACAAAAACAAACATTGCAACAGGAGAATCAAACCAGATTTCAATTCTGGAAGCTAACGGTGGTGTAGCAAGAGAATTGGTTGAAAGGGAATTCGAACAGGTCATGAAAAACATTCTTGACATCAATACAGACCCTAAAACCAAAAGAAGCATCACTCTTAAAATCACATTTGCTCCATCTGCTGACAGAAGCATGATGTCGTCTACCATCAGCGTTTCCAGCAAACTGGCTGCTGCTTGTCCAGTAGACTTTAGCTTGCTTATTGGCGGTTCTGAAAAAGAACCTGTTGTTATGGAAACAACAAACGAAGTACCAGGTCAAACAGATTTTGAAGGCAACGAAGCAGAAGAACAGAAAGTAATCAAGTTCTCTGCTATGGCATAAGGAGGTTAAATTATGGACACAATTAACAATATCTGCGATTTTTTGGAAAAACATCAGAACCCAACTGTAATTGAGATTGACGGAAGAAAATATTGCGACAAAGAGCTTCATTCTATTGTATACCCAGAAGAACTATCTATTTCTACTATTGAAGCAAAAACACTGACGGCGATCAAGGATTATCTCGAAAACGAAGTAAACGAATTTGTTGGAGAAGGTAAGTTTATTATTACAATCAACAGTCCGAATCAAGTAACCTTAAAAAGAGAAGTTGGAAGATTCAGAGATTACAATAACCATATTGTTTCTAACACATATTCCGATCAGTTCAGATTCGACTTTTTCATGGACAGCGAAAAGTTCATTATTGAACTCCAGACAAACTTTGTTGATAGCGAGAACCTGAGAACATTACAGAAAGTTGCTGGAAGCCTTGTAAACACTTCCGAAGTTGGAGTTGATGATGACGGTATCAAGCAGAACGTAACTGTAAAGAGCGGTGTTGCACTTAAACAGAAAGTCACCATCGAAAATCCTGTATACCTCAAGCCATACAGAACATTCCCTGAAATTGAACAGCCAACAATTCCATTTGTATTCAGGGTTTCTGACGAAAGAGGAAACAAGCCATACTGTGCACTGTTTGAGTCATCTTCTAAACAGTGGGAGATTGAATGTATCCAGAAAATCAAAGATTGGTTCAAGAACAACTTAGACCCTGATATGATTGAGTCTGGACATGTTGTAATCATTGGATAAAAATAAAAAGCCCCAGAAATGGGGCTTTTTTTATTGCGCTTATTTTGAATCTGTGTTAAAATTGGACTGCTTAGATTTAATAATGCTGTAATCAGTCTTATCTAAAAAAATGGCAAAAAAATAAAGCCCCCAAATCAACCTTATTTTTTCAAAGGTGAAATGGGGGCTTTTATTTGCATTAAAAAAAGAAATTTGACGAGCTAAAGCTTTTATATTGCAGATAAACTTATAATTATCCTTAAACGATTACTCTGCTTTAAGTTTTGGGTAATCTCGAACAACATCATAAAAAGTGATCAGTTAAACAATTGCTATCCGGTACAAATGCTTAACATAATATTTCAATGAACTGGTTGTTTGAAGATTCTTTAGTAAGCAGAGTAATCCCTTACTTTGGGAATTACTCGAAGAAAACTGGTCGCTCGTTAGTTCCCTGAGTTCTTCGCCGTCCTGCCTTTTCTCGCTTTTCCCATGCCCAAGCTCAAACGAAAAGACATCCCTGTGATTTCTCACACATGGTAGCCAACCGCTATAATTGTTTAAAGAAGGTTATAGCAATCCCTCTGTGACGGCAATAACACAAGAACGGAATGTTATTACCGAACCAATTTTTTAAGGCGATAGCTGGTCGGACTTAACGAATTATTTTACATGAGGTCGTTGCTTACTCATGCTGATATGAAAGGCAGTTCGGCGTAACTTATTGTTTTACTCGTTCCACCTATTGATTATATGATACCACTTGTTCAATGATAAATCAATACTTGAAATTGACTTTAACCAAAATGTCACTTTTAACTTGTAAAACTGGCGAGGTGTTATTTTACTTGACATTAAATTATACAAAGTGTATACTTTGTAGTGAATATTACAATAAAGAAAGGTGGTGAGCGGTTGGGTAGCTTTTTTAAGCGAAAAAGAGATCCACAAGAAACCGAAAAAGAGATTGTTTCTGAAAGAGTATCAGTAATTGATTCTTCACTTGAAAAAATCTATGTAAACAACCAAAAGGTTTCAGACCTTCTTCAAAAGCTGGAAAATGAAACTGACATGGTAAAGTGTATTGATACCATCATCACCGAAACGGCAGACGGAAAAATGGCATATAACATCTATCTTAGGTTAGCCAACCAAGGATTTGACGTGACGTGGAAGAACGCCGCCAATGGCAGACCTGTGAAGCGATATGACGCCGAGTTTAGGGATTGGTGTTCTCGTATGGGGAAGAACAATTCAAGTGGTATAGACGGGCTTCTGGACGTGCTACATGGGTGTGCGATTGCCAGAGGTGGAATGGCGGTAGAAGTTCTGGTAAACAAGGGTGTTACCGATGTTGACGAGATTGCTATTGTAGACCCTGCTTCTATTAAGGAGTTTGTTTGGCTGCCGGAAGAAAATAGATATGCTGCATATCAGCAACAGTCAAATGGAACTGCAAAAGACCTGTACGAAGGAAACTTCTTCTGGATTCCGTTTGAACCGAAAGCAGGTAGACCTGATGGCACGTTAAAGTTCCAGCCTGCCGTTTACACTACAATTCAATATTTGAAGCTCTTACAGGACAGTACGGCGGTTCTACACAGGATTGGTTTCCCCAGATACGATGTAACTATCGACAGGAAAACTTTTATTGATAGTCTGAATGATAAAAGTCCAGAAGCGGTACAGTCTGCTTGCACAAGATTGTTTCAAGACATGAAATCAAAATTGGGGATGCTTAATAGAAGCAGCGACTTTTTGCATTTTGATGAAGTCAAGATGGAAACGATTGGTGGCGGTGTCAATGGGGCTGGAATTGATGTAAGAGCGTGGTTTGAAGTCCTTGAACCGCAAATCATTAACTCGTACAGCTTAACACCTGTTTTGATGGGTAGGCTGAAAAGTGGAAGTTACTCGTTAGGTAGCGTTGAGTTTAAGATTGTTACTGACACAGTGGATTCCATGCGTAGGGGCAGCAAAAGAATTTTAGAAGAAGTATTCAAAATTTGGGCTAGGGTTCATGGCTATAACATTATCCCGACTGTCACTCACAATCCTATTGATTGGGAGAAGGAGTTAGATAAACTTGAATCTCAATTAAAGACAATGGAAGTTTATCGTAGAGCAGAAGAATACGGATATATCGAGCGTGACGAAGCGGCTTCAAGAAGCATGGGTGTTGAAGGAGCATCTGGAAAGTCCTCTGACGGTCTTTATGAATATCTAAGCAAGGATTTCAGAAATAAAGAACAAACGCCACAGAGCGAGTCACAGACCCAGCAGAATCAATCGGAAGGAGGTATCCAGCAGAATGAGCCTGAAAGTGGGAAAGATTCTTAAAAAAAGTTTTTGCGACACAAGTTCTGATGAAGCAAAACAAAGAATTATGAATCTCATTAACCAATACACTAGAAAAGAACTGTGTTGGGATGATGTTTATGTTTTTCCAGTAACCTTATGCGACAATGAGATTGACAGGGACACAGAAAGGTTTACTCTTGAAAGTTTGAACCGTTTATCTGATTTGTTTGTCGGAAAAACTATGATTACAGACCATGAATGGAAATCTGATAATCAGGTAGCGAGAGTTTTTGAAACTTCTGTTGATAGAGTAGACGGAAAGAAAACATCCGCAGGAGATGACCTGTATAGACTTAACGCATTGGTCTACATGGTCAAAAATCCAAAGAATGAAGCTCTTATCTCTGAAATTGATGCTGGAATCAAAAAAGAGGTAAGCGTAGGATGTAGTTGTGGAAAGTCCACTTGTTCTATTTGCGGTGAGGATTTCTTTTTCGGGGAGAAATGCTTTCATCGAAAAGGTGAAGTATACGATGGAAAAACCTGTTTCGTTGAATTAGAAAACCCATTGGATGCTTACGAAGTATCATTTGTTGCAATTCCAGCTCAAAAAGAAGCAGGAGTTCAAAAACAATACGATAAAAATAAGGAGGAAAAACTAAAGATGTTCAAATACAATGAATCTCTTAAAGAGTATGGCATTGACGAAGAAACCTTTAAAAGATTTGAGGTAGAATCTGAAAAGGTAGAGCAGATTGCAAAATCTGTAAAGGTTGAGAAACCAGAGGAATATATTTCTAAGTCTGCCGTAAAAGAAGCTCTTGGTGAGGAAAAGAAACCAGAGGAAGTCCTTCAACTTGCGAAAGAAGCTGAACAGTATAAATCCGATGCAGACAAGTATACCAAACTGTTCAATGCAACAGTAGATGATGCGTTGAAAGAGGGCGTTAAGGCAAAGGGTGAATCTTTTAATTCTGAAAGATGGAGAAAAATTCTGAACAGCTTCTCTTTTGATGAAGTAAAAGGACAGATGGAGGAATGGCATGGCGAAGCAGAAAAGCAGTTTAACGCCGGACAAAGAGCTTCTGAACCTGGAGTCGGAAAGTCCTTTGATGGCAAAAAACTTAACGAAAACGACATTAACTTCTAATCAAACAAGAAACGGAGGAAGTAAAATTATGGCAGAACTTAGTTTTAATCGTCTTATGACAGACGGAACTTTTGCACTAGACACCACCACTGTTGGAAAGTTGAATGGTGATTTGTCTGCTGTTGTAGGCAAAGCAGTTACCATTACTGGCAATGGCGAGGTTGGTTATGGTACAACTGGTAAACCGCTGGAAGGTATCGTACTGAAAGCAGAGTACGCAGACCAAGGCAAGACTGAAGTGGTTGTTACTGTTGCATGGCAGGGTACTTTTGAAGATATTACTGCTACTGATGTTGCTGCTGGCGACCAAGTAACTGTAAACGGTTCTGGTGGTCTTGCAAAACTGGAAAGTGGAACTGGTAGAGCATCTGTAATCAGTTTCAGTTCCGGAAAAGCCACAATCAAGATGTGTTAGGAGGTTGCTTAATATGCCGAAGAAAATCATTATCACCGATGAAATCATGCAAGATTTCCTCGATGTGTCTAACCAAAAAAGTCTGAACTCCATTATGGAGGAAAAATACGAAGCGGAGCTAAAAGAGTGGCGTTCCGAACAGGAAGTTCTTAAAAACGCTACCCCAGTAAAGATTGCCGCTATTTCCGCAGGAATTACCCCACATTCTCAGATGAAAGACTTTAACACTCAGGGTGTAGGTCAGTGGCTCTATCCTGCATACATTGACGAAAGACTTTCCGAGGAAGTAGGTCAAATGAGCATCCTGCCTTATCTGGTAAATGGCTCTGTGGCTGCAAACTCCCTGTCGGTAATGTCTACCCAGCTGAACATCTTCTCTGACCCGAAAAACAAAGATGCAACCAGAATGAAACGAGTTGCAGAGGGTGCAGACCTCCCGATTGCAGAGCTGAAACTTGGTGAGAGAGCAATTTCTCTGTTCAAGTATGGTCGTGCTGTACAAGCAACCTATGAAGCTCTGGCTTACATGAGAGTTGACCTGTTCTCTAAGACTTTGAACCTGATTGCAGCTGATGTTTCCGACCAACAGGCAGAGAGAGCACTTGATGTTCTGGTAAACGGTGACGGTAACAAGAATCCAATCAAGTCTATTACAACCGCCGCTTCTGGCGATACCGTTACTCAGGATGACCTTCTCGAACTGATGATTGCTTTCCAAAGACAGGCAAAAGTTCCTGTAACTACTATTGTTACTGGCGAGAAGTTCTACAAACAAATCTTCAAGATGAAATACCCGAACGACCAGATTCCGGGAGTAAGTTTCAACTTCACTTTCAGCACTCCGCAATTCTCTAATCAGAATGTAAATCTGGTATGGGCTGACAACATCCCACAGGTAAGCGGTAAAGACCCGATTATTGCGCTGAACACCGACCTTGCTCTTGTGAAATACACCGCTCCAAACCTCAACATTCGAGAGATTTCCAAGAATATTAGAAATCAGACCCAGCTTGGTACTATCAGTGAGATTTCCGGCTTCGGTAAGTTTGCTGATGTAGCTTCTCTGGCTATGATTTCTAAGTAAACAAAGCAACACTAGTTCCCATAATATAAACCACGACAAAGCCCTTAACTTAGTTTAAGGGCTTTGTTATTATCCAAATACTTTGAGGTGATAAGGTTGGAAGATAGAGAGCTAAAAGAGGAACTGGTGAGGTTGGAAGCCAGGATAAACGAGCTGTATGGCATTGTAAATGAAAAAAAAGAAGAATTTGCAAAACGAGATACGGTTCAAAAAATATTCGATAGACTTGATAAGCAAAGGGATAAGATTCTTGAACTTAATACCAAGGTTGCGGCAATGGAAGTTTTGGTTGGTACTTTAAAAGAACTGCCAGAAGCATTGTCGGAACTTAAAATCAGCATTACTACATTTAGTTCTGCTATCGAAGGAATCCAATCTCAAATTTCTGAAATAGAGGAAACCATTAAGGGAGCAAACAGCAGAATAAATTCTTTACAAGATGGTATTGACGAACAAGAAAAACGTGGTAAAATAGATATCATAGATTGGGCTACCAAAAATTGGGATAAACTTGCCATTGTTGCAGCGTTTCTGTATCTTGCCATAAAAAACACGATTAAGTAAAGGAGTAGATTCTATGCCAGATGTTAAGGAAAACACAAATGTTTCGGAAAGGAATCCGAATCTTGAACAAATCACAATGCCAGCAGCGGTATATAACCTTGACCGTGAATCTCAACAACGCAGAGAGGATAACTTTCACAGAGCAATACGTTGGATGATTGTTGGATGGTTTGTTTCTATCCTGCTTGTAGTTGGTGGATTTTTGATGTATTTAAATCAATTTGACTTTGTAAGCGGAGACTGTTATCAAGACGTTGATACTGGTGAAAATGGTACCGTTACGATTGAAGACGGAGTAAATTACACTAGCACTGAGGGATAATGGGCGTTTTAAATTATGGCAAGAGTATATCAAGGATTAACTATAAGAAAAGCAACTCATAAATATCCAAAGAAAAACGGAAAGCCTAGAGCTGTGGCGAGAAAAGTCACTATGAGGAAAAGGATTACTGTTAGAAAAAACGGTAAAAAGACAACCACTAGAAAATATTATAGTGGGAAACCTTCTAGGGCTCCTAGTTTCAATAATTGGTGGTAATCTATGCGGCTGAAAGAAATTTTTGACATCGGTACGATTTAAGACTTGATTCGGTTGCGAGATTCGTTGAATCTCACTGACAGGCAGAAAGATATTTTCATGTTGAGGTTCAATCGTGGATTTTCTATCATAGAAATCTCAATGAAGATGAACTTATCTGATTCTACTGTAAAAAGAGAACTCAAAAGAATAAGCAACAAAATCTCAAAACTTTAAGAGCTGACCTTCGGGTTGGCTCTTTTTTTATGCTTGACTTTGTAAATACATTGTGATACAATAATGTCAAAGGAGGTGATATTATGGCAAAACGAACATCGGTTATAAACTTTAGAATAAGACCGGAATACAAAGAAAAATTACGACAGCTTGCAGACGAGCAAGACTTAACCGTGTCAGACGTTTTGAATATCTTAATAAAAGAAACCATAAAGAAATCCGAAAATAAGGAAGGAGAATAATTATGACTGAACTTCAAATTTTTAACAATCCTGATTTTGGCGAAATCCGCACTATTGAGAAGGACGGAGAACCTTGGTTCGTTGGCAAGGATGTAGCAACAGCGCTGGGTTATTCAGACACTTTTGGCTCTTTAAAAAAGCACGTTGATGAAGAAGATAAGCTGGTATGTCAAATTGACAGTGCAGGTCAAAAACGTGATGTAACCATTATCAACGAATCTGGATTATATAGTCTAGTGCTCTCCAGCAAGCTTCCAACGGCTAAGAAGTTTAAGCATTGGGTAACAAGCGAAGTGTTGCCATCAATCAGAAAAACAGGAAGCTACCACACACCAAAAACTTATCTGGAAGCTCTTAAAGCATTAGTTGCTTCTGAGGAAGAAAAAGAAAGACTTGCTTTGGAAAATGAGCAGATGAAACCTAAAGCTGAATTTTACGATGCGGTAACAGACAGCAAAGATGCAATCCCTATGGGAGAAGTCGCAAAAGTCCTTGATTGTGGAATGGGAAGAAACAAACTGTTTGAAATCCTGAGAAACAAAAAGATTCTCATGACAAACAATGTTCCTTTCCAGCGTTTTATAGACGCTGGGTATTTCAGAGTGATTGAAACGAAATATAGCAAACCTAACGGAGATGTAGCAATTAATATCAAGACTTTGGTTCTTCAAAAAGGCATTGACTATATCAGAAAGGTATTGAAGACAAAATAATATAATTTAAGTGTAGCTTTGTCGTTTTTACGGCAGGGCTCTTTTTTTATGCCCAAAAACAGATGACCTGTAAATGACACTTTCTGAATCTTTATGTGACACTTTGAATCCAAGAAAAGATAGTAAAATTATATACAGAAAAACTGATAAGGAGAGATAACATGAGTTTTATGGAAAAGCTCATGAAAATGGGATATTCGGAAAGTGATGCCGAAAAGATATACCTATTTTACATGGAGTTTGGCTCTTTGGGAGACTTGGTAGAGCCGGAAGAAATCGAGAAAGATAACAAGGATAAATAGTAAGGAGAATTGACATGAGCTACGGATATTACAACTATGATCAAGGAATGAATATGCAACAACAATATGGAAGAAGCCCAATTCAAGAAAATCCGTACTCTAGTTCTATTCAAAGCCAATCCATTCAAAATGTTCCACAACAGTATGGGAATCCTTCACAGATGTTTATGCAACAAGGCTTACAAAGTCAACAGCAGCCTTTTGGCACTCAACAGCAAAGATATCAAAGAGTACCGCAAAACGTTGTTGTGAGAGCCGTAACAGGCTATGAAGAAGCGGTAGCGGCACAGATTCCTCTCGATGGAACAGTTTGCGTGTTTACTGATTTTGGACACAATAAAATATACACCAAACAGTTAAACTTTGATGATGGGTCTGCCAATTTTGAGATATACGAAAGAGTCAAAAAGCCAGATGAATCATCCAAAGAATCGGTTCAATCAGTTCAATCGATTCAAGCCAAAGAAGACAAAGTCTTTGTAGAAAGAAAAGAATTCGATTCCTTTAAGAATGATATGATGGAAGCACTCAGTAAAATAAGCGCTGAAAAACAGCAAGAAGCAAGTGAATCTGGTTCACAAGTCAACAAATCTTCTAATAGAGGGGGAGCTAAACAATGAACATGAATCCAATGGAAATGATGATTCAAAATATGATAATGCGAGACCCTACACTTCAATCTGTTTGGAATCAAACCCTTCAAATGGCAAAAGGCAAAAACGAGCAAGAAGGTATGCAGATGATTCAGAATATTGCAAAGACTCAGGGAATTGACTTAGAAAAAGCACAACAGCAGTTCAATCAATTTATGGGTTCGTTTAAAGGTTAGACGCAATAGCGTTTGACTTTATATATAAATTAAACGAAAGGTGGCTAAAACAATGACCGATAGTTTATCTGTGGCAGATGTTATGGCACTCCAAAATCGTGACGGCAACGGTGACGGTGGCTTCGGCTGGGGCAACGGTAGCTGGATTTTCTTCCTGTTCTTCCTGCTTGCTTGGGGTCGTGGCGGCTGGGGCGGCTTCGGCGGTGGTTATGGCGGTGTTGGTAACTCTCCTGACATTCAGGGTCTTGCGACCAGAGCGGACATTAACGAGGGCTTTGCGCTCAATGGAATTGAGAGAAGCTTGCAAGGTATTCAACAGGGCATTTGCGACAGCACTTATGCTCTGAACAACTCTATTACCAGCGGTTTTCATGGCGTAGATTCTGCTCTTTGTAATGGCTTTAACGGCGTGAACAACAACATCTCTAATCTGGGATATAATTTGCAGAACTGTTGTTGCCAAACCCAGAGAGCAATCGATAGTGTTAGATACGACATGGCAACACAGGCTAACGGTATTCAGAACTCGATTCAGAATGTTCGTTACGACATGGCTACACAGGATTGTGCAACTCGCAACCTGATTCAGTCATCTACCCGTGACATTACCGACAACGCAAACGCAAACACCAGAGCAATCCTTGACTTCTTGACACAGGATAAGATTGCTTCTCTGACTGCCGAGAACCAGTCCTTGAAGTTCCAAGCAAGCCAGTCCGCACAAAACGCTTTCATTACCGCTAACCAGTCTGCACAGACCGCAGAACTGATTCGTAGACTTGGTGCTGACTGTCCAGTCAACGCAGTTGTGGTACAGCCAAACACCCCTGTTACATTCCCAACTAACTGTTGCGGTGGAGTAAACTTCTCCAATAACGGTTGTGGCTGTGGCTGCGGATGCGGTTGCTAAACCAATAACTTGTTCCCTCTCATACCCTTTCCGACATAAAAGTCGTGATTCTTAAAGAAAAGAACGGTGTCTTTTGTCGGGCATCGTTCTTTTTTTGTTGGAAAAAAATGGATAACATCGAAAATAAATCGTTTAGCTTTTTGGATATGATAAACATTCTTAGCTTTTGGGTAACTGTTATGAACCTAGAACAGAACATTGAACAGTCTAAAGAGCAAAACATAAACAAAGCAAACGAGAAACAGCAAAAAGAGATATTAGATAATATCCATAAACAGTTTGAAAAACAAAACCAACTTCTCTATTCTCTGGAAAAGAAAATAGATGAACTCTCAAAAGGAGGACAATAAATATGGCTTGCCAAAATGTTTGCAGGCTCTGCCCGAAACTGATTATCTCGAACACAATAAATTTTGCTGATGGAAATCTTGTAATCAATCTTCCGGCAGGAGCGTATCGGAACGGTGAGAAATATTGTATAATTCTTGCACAGGCAATTCCGCCAGAAACCACAATCGGGGCGCCTGTGGTTATCACCATCGGTGAAGGAACAGAGCAATATCCACTTACCAGAACTGATTGTTCGCAAGTGACCGCTTGTGGAATCAGAACCAGAACCAAATATTCTGTATGCGTTAGCACCAATGCAACAGGTGGTGTATTCAAAATGCTGGGTAAACCTCATTGCTATCCGAGAAACAATCTCCCTAGCATCAATGGAACAGCACCAACACCGACACCGGCAGCACCAGCGGCACGGGTAGCAGAGAGAGGGGGAAAAGCATAATGCACGAACTCAAAAAACTTATCAAGAAAGAACTTGAATGTTTTGGAAAGAAAAACGAACTTTGCAAAACTGATGTAGAGCCAATCTACTTTCTTTCTAAAGCCTATTGCGAACTTGCAAAGGTAGAGAGAATGGAGAAAGCAGAGGAAAAGCGCAAATTTCTTGAAATGTTGGGTTATTCAGATATGAATGATGACTTTAGCATGGAAGCAAGCGGCGATTTCTCTCTCATGTACAATATGCCAGATGAGTACGAAATGCCTATGTACTATCATACCATGAAGGGATATAATCCCTATGGTCGAAGAAACATGGGTAGAAGAAATTACCCCGACAGATATTCTCAGCAGAACAGAGATACCTTTGACATGGATAGAAGTGGTGAAGGAAGAAGAAACCAATCTTCCGATTACTCTAACCAATACGATTCAAACAGATACGATTCTGGAAGATATTCGGAATCTCCATATCGCATGAATCGTGAAAAAGGCTATGACCCATCCATGAAAGAAGGATATAAAGAAAGTCATGGGAAAAAGGAACTCTCTGACGAAGAACTGAAATCGTGGGTAAAGGAAATGCACAACGAGGATGGCTCTACTGGTGAAAAATACAATGTAGAGCAGACCACCGCACTTGCAAAACAACACGGCGTAGTTCTTGGTGATGAAGTTTCCGAACACGAATGGTGGGCTGCTGTAAACGCTATGTATTCTGACTATTGCAAGACCGCAAAGAAATACGGAATTGATAAGCCAGACTACTACGCTGACCTTGCCAAAGACTTCCTTTTTGACGAGGATGCAGTAGAAGCAAAAGAAAAACTGTATGCCTACTATCATAACATTGTAGACTAACGCATAGATACAATGTGTTTGATTGAAGCACCACTTAATGTGGTGCTTTTTTCATTGACACGGGGTTAGTTTAATGATACAATTTGTATTAAAGTACAATAAATATACTGGAGGTGATTTTTTGCAGTATACAGGATATAAAAACATCCCTGATTTCTATGATAGAGTAAGAGCCTTGCTTTCTGCGGATTCTGTTTCACTTTCTGACGAGATTATTGATTTTCCTGAAAACGCACCGTTAGCGGAAAAAATGATAAAAAGAAGAGTCGTTGATTGGGAAGTTTTGCCGGAAGAAAAGGAAGGTGTTTTTGAGAGTGCTGTTGTGTGCCAAACAGCCATTGTAATGTATGGCGTAACATCTGCAAACGAATACAAGGTCGCACAAACACAATCCTTGAAAGTCGAATACGCAGAGCGTTCAACCAACACAATAGACTTTTTAAAGGGCAAATTGGACAGCTTGATTGGTGTTCTTAACGAAGGTAAAGAAGTAAAAATGTTCCCTATGCTTGATATTTCTGGATAGTTAAAAGGGGTGGTTTTGTTGCATAACATTGGAATGGATTTTTATGCCATTGTAAACAATCTGGGCGAAGATGTTTCCTTTAATGTGTCTAGGGATGATACAATGCCGATGTTTCAAACGGTGAAAGCATCCCTTGAAAACGCAACACAGGCAGCCTACAACATGGTGGATAGAGCCTATCTGGTAAAAGGAAATATGGTTATACCAAATTCTAAATCAACACAAGAGCTAAAGGGACTGTATTTTACAAGAGAATCAGTTCCTGACAAAAACTACCTGATGATTTCTGCCTTGCCAGAGCCACAAGCACCTTTAATTTGCTTTGTTTATGCTGTTGAGTGTAACGCAGAAGCAAGTCTTTTGAAGAAGAACGACAATACAGGAGAAAAAGACGAGTGGGGAAATCCCATCAGCACATATCGTGTTGAGAACGAAAACATTCCTGTTTATTGGTATACAACGCTTAGAAGCTATAAGATTCAAAACAATGGTAGATTAGACCAAGCGATTTATACAATGTATCTTCCTGCAAAATATAAACTATCTCCTGCGGACAAAGTGATTAAAAAGAGCTTTGTGAACGGTGTGTATAAAGACGAAATATACAATGTGGATTCTATCGAAACAGCTATGTCGAGTTTGAATGAATCGGGAGAGATTATAGGAATTGTTTCTGCACAGCTCACACTTAATCTTGACAAGGTTGTGGTTGAAGATGAAGAGCCTTAAATTTAACCACAAAGAATTCACAAATGATTTGGTAAAAGTGTTGACTGCGGTATCTGACGAGCTTATAGAGGAATTTTATTCTGAGTCTCAAAAATATCTGTCAAGAGAAGCGAAAGCGTCCATAGACGTTAACAGAGCTAATTATGACGATGTTAGCAAGATGATTCGCTCTCATGTAGCGTTTAGAGCTAAAGCACTTCTGGAGAGCTTTGGTAAAGGTAGTAGCATGGATATGGGGAACGATTACCTTATGGACTATATGGGAAGCGATCTGTGGAACCCGTTGAGAACAGGGATAACTATTGTGGGAAGACCTAAAGGTGAATACACAGACATTTTTGGAAATAAAAGATATTCCGAAGGAAATCTTGCTGGGATTCCAATTGAGAACAAAGTCAGACCAAGAAAACCATCTTATTCGATACAAAATGCTGAAAAATGGTTTCTTGAAGAAAATGGTATGGTTGAAAGAAGAATCAGCCTTGCAATAGAAGAGTTCTTATCAAACTCAAAAAAATATTTCGTATACAGGTAGGTGATATTAGTGGCTATTTCAAGTAACAATGATACTCTTGGTATATGGGAAATTCTTGCAAATGACCTGTATATCACGAAAACTCTTGGGTTTAATCCACAAGACATGAAGAGGTTTAAAAATTCTGCTGACAATATTACATCCACCAACAAAGAAATTCACATATACAATTCAACGTCAGAAAACACCAGAAGCAGAATAACTAAAAAAATGATATATCAAATTGACTTTTTTGTTGTTTCTGACGATTACAACCTTGCAAATGAAGCAAAAGATCAAGCGATTGCTTTACTGCAAGGAAAAGAATTGAAAAACTTTCATGTTTTGGAACTCGTTCATCCTGGTATGATACTTGCAGTTCCACCTTCACATTATGGAATCGCGATTCGTTTTTCTGTAAACGCAACAGTTTTCAACAAAATAAAAACGATATAGAAAGTTGAGGTAAAAAAATATGGCAGCTAGTACAATGAGAAAAGACCTTATTTTCCCACAAGCAGGTCACTTTATGTTTATCCCTTATGGGGCAAACGGTATGCCTGATATGTCGAGAGCCTATGTATCTGCAAACGGCGTTGTAGTTTCTATTTCGAGAGAAAACTCTCTGAACACCGTAGACCTTCCAGATGGTAACTCTCCATATCCAGCAGCAACCTATGTTCAGACGCAGGCTGGTACTGTTACCTATGTACTGTCCACCTACGACCCAGAACTTGAAGCTCTGATTGCTGGTGCAGACTACTTTAATGGTAACGCATCTGACGATGAAATGTGGACTATTCTTCCAATGACTGTTCCGGCTAACAAGACCCATAAGTTTGAGGAAACTGGTGCTCCAATTTCCGCAGACAAAATGGTTATCAAAGATATTTTTGGTAATGCGTTTGCTTCTCAGGCAGAGAGTTCTTCTCTTACCACAGGTCAGTTCCACTACGATTCTTCTACAAAAACCATTACCTTTGCGGAAGAAGATAAAGAAAAGCAGATTATGATTCAGTACGCATACAAAGGTACAAATGTGGTTGCAGTAAACTACCAAGAGAACCCGAAAATCACTACCTTTATGGCGATTGTTATTGGCAATACCAAGGACAAAGACCAGTCCACCGAACAAAGACTGAACATCGTTGTAGACAGATGTACCGTATCTGGTGCTGTTACTCCACCTACTCAGTCTAACGACCCGACTCAGGGATGGACAGTAACTACAAACGTACTGAAACCACGTTCTGGAAACAGCCCTGTAAAGGTTAAATTTGAACCAGTTGTAGAAGCATAATCTTCTTAAATAAGGTGGTTTTATGGGAATTAGTGTTACAAAAGATAAGCTTTTAAACGAATCGTTGCTTGATAAAGATGAAGAAATCGAAGAGGAAGAATCTGAGGAAGAAAAGGTTTACTCTCAAGAAGATATGCTTGAGAGAGGAAGTTTTACCGCAAATGGATATACGTTTACAGTAAAGCCAGTAACCTTGTTTGAGTCAATGGATTTCAGAAACAGTGGGATTTATGTTCCTGCTAAAATCAATGAATTTGGGGAAGAATACTCAGATAGAGAACTTGGAATTAAACTTTCTTTGCTGTTCATGAAAGAAAATTCTTCCAATGAGGAACAACCTTCTGATGAATCGGTCAAGCAAAAAGAAAGTTTTTGGGACAAGATTAAGTCTAAATTCAACAAGAGTGAAGAATCTTGTTTGAATTATGACGATTACCCAAGAGCTAAAAACATGATTTACTGGATGGAAAAGAAGATTTTCATTGATGGAAAACCTATAAAATTCCATGAGCTTGAAACCAAGTATATGCTCACAAAAGGTGAAATTGCAAAAATGCTTATTTATCTGTTTGAGATGTCGGGTTTTTAGTGGCTGACAAGAAGGATGATAGCGATTCAGAATCAGCTAAAAAGCCAGTAAATTGGGGAGAGATTTTCTCAATTCTTATGGTTCATGCGGGCATGACAAAAGAAGAAATTGGAAATTCTTCAATCCCGTTTATATTTGCTATCATGTCTACTATGGGTAAAAGGCTTTGTGAGAAGCTTGGTGTACCCTACAAGACGAAGGAAGAACGTGAGGAAGAGAAGAAACAAGAGGAAGAAGATTATCCTGTTCCAGAAGCTTCCAGACGTGCTAGAAAAAATAGAAATACTGATAAAACATCCTCTGATAAAAAAACATATCGTGCTGATTCCAAGCAAGATATTTTGGATTTCTTTGGAGGCATGGCGACCTTTGAGGATAGCTGATAACAGTTATCCTCTTTTTTATTAGAATGGAGGGAAAACATGGCAGAAGGGAACGTTAGCCAAGCAACCCACTTAACGGAACTTGACTTTGATATTAGCAAAATTCCGAACCAAATGGAAGAGCTTTCAAAGTTAACCGAAAAATACGCAAAAGAGATCGGGGAGAATTTTAGAAATCAGAAAATCGACCTTAACATTCTTTCTGGTAAGGATGGTTCAGCTTCTTCGGCTGTTACAAATTTGAAAGATACCGCTGAAAAAATAAAGCGACAAATCAATGAATCTTTTTCCGATATAACAGGAGATCAGTCTATTGTTTCTCAAATTTTCTCGAAAGAGGATATTGACGATGCTAAAAATCGGTTACTTGATTTAATTTCTGTTTATGGAAGAATTTCTAAAATCAAAATTGATACTGATTCCAATAGTGAAGTTCTTAGAGCATCTGTAACTTCTATGGATGATTTTGGTAGACAGCTTTTAGAAACATTTGAGTTACAAAAGAAAGAAATCAAAAATGCAACTGGAGAAGTTGTTGAATATCGTAACGAATGGACTAAAGTTGGAAGCGTTATTACAGAAAACCTTGAAAAGCAAAGAAAATTAAAAGAAGAGGAAGAAAAACAGCTCAAAAAGAACCTCGACTATCTTGATAAGCAGATTGAACGTCAAAAAGACCTTTCTTCAAAATATGCTTATAAGTCTGGTGATACTTCTGAAATCACAAAACAATCCAAAGCTTTACGAGAACAGCTTGAAATTATCAGAAAGCAAGTAGCAGAGAACAAAGAGTTCACTGAATCTGAAAAGAAGCAAACTGAGGAGATTATCAAGCAGTCAAGAGAACTTGAAAGACAATATAAATATACTGAGAGTCATGGTAAAGAAAGCTTTTTGTCAAGCGTTGATATGCTCAAGTTTACTGCAATCCAAAAAGGCACAATGCTTGCAGAAGAGGCTTTCGAGGAAACGTTCAGAACTCTTAAAAGCATTGAAGACCAGATTGTAAATATTACAAGGGTATTCTCTGACGCAAACCTTGATATGCAACAATTTTCTCAAAGCATGTTCGATCTTTCTACATCTTATGGTAGAAGCTTTGAAGATGCAAGTGAGGTTGTTCTTAGATTTGCCCAGGCTGGCGAAGACGCAAGTGATAGCTTAAAGCTGGCTGAAAGCACATTGCTTGCTCTTAATACTGCTGAGTTGGACGTAGAGAACTCTACCAACAGCTTGATTGGTATTATGCAACAGTGGAAACTTGAGAACGAGGACTTCCCACTTCTTATCGATAAGATTAACTATGCCGCTGATAACTACGCCGTAACCTCTCAAGACCTTGTAGATGGATTGCTTCGTTCATCCTCTACTGCTAAAAATGCTAACATTGCGTTCGATGAAACAATCGGATTGCTGGTTGCAATGAGAGAAGCTTCCGGTAGAACTGGTAAGGAAGTCGGCGTTGCTCTGAACAGCTTGATTACTTTTACTCAAAAAGCACAAACAGACGGAACTCTTGAAGGAATGGGAATTAACGTATATGCGGATGCTGCCAAAACATCGTTAAAAGGTGTTCTTGATATTTGGGAAGAGCTTTCTGAAAAGGTAAAGAGTGGCGGTTCTGAAATGGTTGATTCTCTTATGAGCCAAGCCGAAGCTGCTGGTCTTATGTCGGAAGAAATTGCAAACTATGCAGGGCTTACCGAAGAGCTTGCACAAATTCAAGAGCTGGAAAGCCAAGCTACTCAGCAAAATATTTCTGACCTTGAAAAGCAAGAAATCTACGAGCTCGCTAAGACATACAGACGTAACTACTTTATCGCTCTGCTAGAGAATTTTAATAAGGTTCAAGAAGTTGCAAATGATCTTCAAAACGCAGAAGGTCACTCCATGCAAGAAAACGCAAAATACATGGAAACCCTTACAGCTAAATATGAACAATTCAAAGTATCTCTGCAAGAGCTTGCATATCAAGCTGGAGAAGCCGGATTGATGGATTTGGCTAAAGACGTTCTTACCCTTGCAACAAATATTAACCAGTTTCTACAAAGCGTAGGAGGAGCTGAAACAGCTTTAAAACTTTTGCTAGGCGTTATCATTCAAATTAAAGGCGCTCAAATAACAAAATGGGGAACAGACCTTATTGACACAGTAGGACTTGTTGTGTATTATTTCCAAGACTTTACCAAAGAACTTTCAAATGCAAAAGGTGCTATGGGTAAATTAGAGGTTGCCGGAAACGCACTTTCTAAAGTACCGATTGCGACCTGGGTTGGTGTTGGGGTAACTGCACTTACCGCTTTTTCGGCAGCAATTCAAAAAGCAAGAGCAGAAGCGGAGGAACAACGAAAGAAAATACTGAAGCAAATAGAGACTGAAAAGGAACAGTTTAAATCCTTAAAAGAGCTTGAGACAAGATATCTGGCTTTAGCAGAAGTACAAAGCAGAACCCAAGAACAAGATGCTGAACTTTTGGAGGTTTCGGAAAAAATTAGCAACTCTCTTGGAGATAGAAGCTCTGCACTAAAAGGTTTAATTGTTGGAGAAGAAGAATACAACAAAGTTCTTAAAGAGCAAATAGAATTAGAGGAAGCAAAACAAGCAAGAAACCTTGAGCAAGCAAAGCAAACGTCTCAAAAGCAGTTGGAAGAAGCAACTAAAGGTAAACTTGGATTTGGGAATGAACTTGGGTTTAATATTCCAATGGAAGACCTTATTGATGCCAACAATCAGTTGACGGAAATGGGTAAAAACGTAAACGAATTGTTCGGAAAAGATTTAGGTAAATATACAATGAGCGGATTCCAAAGGGCAACTGGGTTTATTACTCTTATGACAGAAGAGTATTCCACATCTTCCGACGCTGTTTTGGATTATTACAACAAGTTGTTGTTGCTCAAAAAAGAAGAGGATGAAAGAATAGATCGCCTTAGCACACAAGAGCAAGAGGCGGCAATTGCAAGCGAGGGTTATCAAAATCTTTCAAATGAAATAAATAAACTTGTTGAAGACCTTGGTGCTATGGAAACGGCTCAAGCAATAATATCTGATGCACTTTTTGATTTAAGAGATCAAGTCCCAGAAACAGCTTCTGAATTTCCCAAATTTATAGACGCTGTTATGCAAGCTACCGGATTGGGAGAAGGATTTAGAGATGTTGCAGAAGAAATGGCAAAAGAAACCTTCCCACAATTTTCTGCTATTATCAATGACGCTACTGGTGAAGTTGACGAAATCCAAGAAGCAATGAATAGAGCTGCTGCTGCCGCTCAAGACCTTGAAGAAGCAAGCCAAAGTCTCGATGAAATCCAAGGCGCTTATGATACACTTGCAAATGCTGTGAGCGAATATAATGCAACAGGAGAGCTTTCAATCGACACATTGCAATCACTTTTATCTTTACATCCACAATATCTTGCAACCTTAAAGAATGAAAGCGGTCAATTGTCGATAAACAGCCAGATGTTTGAACAGCTTGCGGCAGCAGAATTGTATGAGATGCAAACTGCTGCGATGCGTCAAGTTATTGACATTGTTTCTACATTTCAAAGTGAATCAGAAGCAATTGCATTTTTAACTGGAAATCTCGATGCTGCTTCTGCTGCTGAAAACCAATTTGCTCAAGAATCTTCCAAGATGGTGGCGGCACTTATCACTCAAAAAGGTTGGACTGACGAAGCTAAAAATGCTTTGCTTGATTATGCGAACACAATCTCTACTGCAATTGGAAGCGTGCAAAATTCATTGAAAACAACGTTTAACACAATTCCAAAGTATACAGCAAGCACATCTTCTGCTAGAACTGCTGCTACAAAGTCGTTCTACGAAACAGAAACAGAAGCGTTTGAAAGACTTAATCGTATGGGTCAGAAAACAACGCAAGAGGTAGTTGACTTCTATCGCCAGATGACAAAATCTTCCAAAGTTTCTGCAAGTGAACGTCTGAAAGCCGAAGAAAAGCTGTTCGATGCTATCAAGAAACAAATTCAAGAAGCTCTTGAATATCAGATTGATGCTTTGAATAAGCAGAAAGACCTTATCGAAGAAGCTGCTGACGCTGAAATTGATAAGCTCAATGACAGAAAAGAAGCTATCGAAGATAGTTATAACAGCCGGAAAGAGCAGCTCGAAGCTGAAAAAGAAGCTATCGAGGATAGATACGATGCCGAGCTTGATGCTCTTGATAAGGTAGAAAAAGAAAGAGACAGGGCAAGGGAAAGAGAAGAATATTTAAAGAATCGTTCTGATATACTCGATGATCTTGCTTCTGCTCAAAGAAGAAGTGGTGTCGATGCAAGACGAGCTGAACAGGAAGCCAAAGAAAAGCTCGAAGAACTTGACAAAGAATACCAGCAGAAACTTGAGGATTACGACCTTGAAGACCAGAGAGAAGCTATCGAAGCAGCTAAAGAAGCTCAACTGGAAGCTATTGAAGAACAGATGGATGCTCTTGAGGAATGGCGAGAATCTTCAATTGAAAGCATCGAAGACAGCATTGAAAAAGTCGAAGAGCAAAAAGAAAAGGAACTTGAGGCAATTGACGAAAAGATTGCTATGTTGAATGAAAAGTTCTCTGAATCTCAAATCAATATGTTAGCATACCAAGCTATGACAAATGAAGAGTTGTACAATCAGTACCTCACTCAATTCATTGAACCTATGGCTAATGGTATGTACGATGGATTTGTTCAAGCAAACGATATGATGGTAGAAGCAGCTTCGGTTTCTGCACAGAATATGTATGCTGTATATCAGAATGAACTTATCAATCCTTTGTCAGAAGCTTTATCTTCTATTGGAAGTGCTCTTGACGGTTATTCTATGGAGATACAAAACGTAGCAGAACAACTTCCTTATCATAATGGTGGAGCAGGATTTGACCAATACTTCCCAGAAAGCGGTCATGGTGCTTCTCCAGGTGGATGGGGAGCACAAAACCTGTCCATTACAAACAACAATACTATCAACAACTGGGCTGATGCAAACAGACTTAGCAGAAAAGTTGTTGGAGATATTACAGATGCTTTTAGAGCCAAATAATTATTGACTGTATGAGATAAATGGTGTAAAATCATATTATACATTAAGTAATAAAAAACACTTTTTATACAAATGGAGGAATCTTATAATGAGCGTGTTTAAAGACATTATCAATCAAGCAGCAATCGAAAGAATTCGCTATTTGAATGAACACCCAGAAGAAGTTACCGAAGAAGATAAAGGCGTTTTAGAGAAGATTTATTCTTCTCTTTGTAAAATCTTGGGAGTTTCTGAAAGCGGCAAATGGTGCATCAACTGGACTGTTGAAAAATTCAAAGATAAAGTAGCTTACGAGAATGGAACCCCATACGAGACTCGTGTAGCGGCTCAGAACGTAATTCTGGACAATGGTGCAAACTATATGCTCAAAATCATCGGAGGTATTGACGAAGCTGTACCGTTCAGCAATAAAAATGCGATGATTGGTGTTGGAAAAGACAGCACACCAGAAAGCGCAAGCCATACCAAACTGCAAGACTCTTCCGCTTTCTACAAAAAAGTTGAATCTGGTTATCCACAGGTTTCTGGAAGAACCATCGTTTACAAAGCAACATTTGACACATCCGAAGCAAACTTTGCTTGGAACGAATTTTCCATCGTAAACGGTGACGGTGTAGGTGGCGTTGCACTTAACAGAAAAGTTCAATCTCTTGGAACAAAGGTTACAGGTATTTGGAGCTTGCAGATTACAATTTCGGTAACATCTAACTCCTAATTTAATCGAAAGGGGAATATAGAATGGCGAAGACACCAACTTATGACCCTAGAGAATCGGAAGTATTAAGCCCGCTTATGGCGGGCTTTTCCGAAGCTCTTTCTAAGTTATCTGGTGTTTTAAATCTTAACACCAAACAAATCAAAGGCGTTACTTTGGAAAAACTGCCTTGGATTAACGGAGAAGGAAGAACTGTAATGGGCGTTCTTTACCAAGCTCCAAACGATAATAGGCTTTGGCTTTCTACTCCACCTCCAGTTATTAGAAAAAACGGTTCTATCATAAGCCCTTCTAGCGACCACTTTACGATAGACCCTATCGGCGGCGGGCTTTTCTTTGAAGAAATGTATTCTTTACTGGAAGACGATGTTGTTACTGTTGATGCAACTATCGTAATAGAGGAAAGCAAGACTTTGTATGATATTCTCAACGATATTTCAGAACTTAAAACTAAAGCCGCTCATGACAAAGGTTTTTATGAAACAGACACAGCTTTAAAAGAAGCGCATTCAACTGGTGTATCAGGAGATTTCGCAATCGTAGGCTCTACCGATACAATGTGGCTGTGGGATGCAGACACACAACAGTGGAAAGATTCTCACAAAGCAACAGACTTCTCCAACTATTATAACAAGTCAGAGATTGACAACTTTCTTTCTCAAAAAGAACCCTTAATTAACAAAAGAGGAGATTCTGTTGGAGATGACGACTACTATTATGGTGGCAGAAAGCAGTGGATTGATCTCCTTTATAAAGTAAGAAATACCGCATTAACAGGCGTTGATTTTTCGACCAAAACAGTAATCGAAGCTACCGATACCGTTATTGCAGCTTTCGGAAAGTTGCAAGGTCAAATCAACGACATTAAACAAACCAATACAAACCAAGAAGAAAAAATCAAAGCAATCGAGAAAAAGAATGAAGATCAAGATTCCTCTATTTCTAATCTTCAATCTGAAAAAGCTGACAAAGCAGAGTTACCAAATAACATAATTGCTTTTACTTTAACAACCGCAGCATGGCAAAATGTTAGTGAAGGAATACATAAACAAACAATTACAAACGAAAATATCAAAGACAGCATGAAGCTTAATATTAGTTTTACTGATACATCTATGCTAAAAACATTAGCTGACGCTGGTGTTTATGGATTGCTTGCAGAAAACGATGCAGGAACAGCTACTGTGTATGTTTATGGAGAGAAACCGACCGTAGAGATTCCGGTGCAGGTTGAAATTGTGCCGATTGTGACAGAATAAGGAGGCAAATATGGCAAAGATATACGGAACGCCCTTGATGATGGGTGGAAGCGGAGGTGCAAATAAAGATTTGCCTCCGCTGTTGGATAATTTTAAGGCTATTAAGGGCGGTGGGACGAAGTTAAAAGACCTGCCGAATGGAACAAAGGTTAAATTCGGAAGCCACAACGACCAAACACTTGTGTGGAGAATCGCACAAGACGAAGGTGTTACAAAGGCTGTGCTAGACCTTGATTATGACACTGGAAAGACTGTCATTGGAGATATGATTGTTTCTCCGGCAAATTCAATTTGCGGAAACTGGGCTATTACTGGATGGCTCAATGCAACAGAAGAGGGAGGTTCTTGGTGGGCAAACCGCGTTAAATATAGTGATGACCCAGCAGAAACGGAGCCGACCTATTCCAGCAAAGACGGATTCCTGCATGGATGGAGCGAAACGGACAGAGGGCTTTTGCAGAGCATTGAATGGGGTTGCGATGATTTTTTACAGGGTGGTTTCCCAGAACCATATCAATTAAATTGCAAACTAATGATTTGTTCGGAAGATGAAGCATATGCAGCATGGAACGGAGAAAGATTTTGTGTTGGATTTGGCGACACCCCTGTGATTTTAAGGGATTACAGTATAGGAGCCGATGGATACTCAGGCATATCAGGAATGGGCAGCAGTACGATGGAAGGGGCAGTTTCTAAATCTGGACTGTCAAATGCTATTGGTATCTGGCCAGTCTGCGCTCCAAACCCCGAAGCTGTAGTATCTGCCACAACTGACGATGATGGCTGTTATACTATTGACTATGACGCTTTTTACGTCACCATCCAAGCCGACAAGATGGAAGAATCCAGAGCAAAAGAACTTGCTGGTGCTGTTTGGGTTTATGGCGATCATATCCCAAAGAATGTAAATGATGGCACAAAAATCCAGTTGACAAGAGAAGAAATTGTAAGACCCGATGGAGAACCTTATATAACATTAAATGATGTTCCTGCTTCCGATGCAGAAATTGAAACAATCATTAATATTAAAGAATCAGATGGACAATTACACCCATATATTTATTTGAGCAATGATTATGAAGGCAGTGGGGCTGGATTACTTCTTAGAAAAGATATATACCAAAAAGGACAATTTCATTCTTCTAGTCATCAATACAATGGTTCTATTGTAGATGCTTGGTGTGAAGGAACTTTCCTAACTACTGTTCTTGATACTTATGTACAAGAACAATTAATGTCTGTTAATATACAAGTTCAAGGAGCTTATATTAGCAGAAAATGCTTTGTGTTAAGCATTGTAGAGTATAATTGGAGCGCTAGCGGAATTTCCGAAGGAAATTCCTTACCGTATTTTAAGGATAATAAAGCAAGGATTTCGTTATATCAAGGAAGTTCTGCTGACTATTACACAAGAACTTATCAGTCATCCAACGGAAACATTTGGTTTGTTGGTCTAATGGGAAACGCTGGACCCACACCAGCGACAACAAATCTTGGTTATAGACCAGCAGTCTGTATAAAGAAATCTTTTAAAATTAAATCAACACCAAATGAAGATGGTAGTTATGATATGTATGATGATGCCTCTACTGTATCAACCTTTGCTTCATCTGAATTTATTGTTGAAAAATCTGTATCATGGGAACAAACAAAAGATTTCTACGCTCGGCAGTTCACCTACAATTCCAAAAAACAGTATCAGACGATGCTGGAGGGCGCAATTGCTAAAATTTATTCTGGGCAAAGAATTACTGAACTCCCTTCTGGCTCAAAGGTTAAATTAGGAACATGGGAAGATACTCCATTACAGTGGAAAGTTGCAAGAGATACCAGTGACCAGTCCATCAGGCTTGTACTGGAACCGACGAGCGTTTCCTTGCTCGGCAACAAGATGTATGATAACAAAGAACCGTCTAACTTCGACATAGATAGACGCAATTACGGCAACAACCGATACATTTACTCCAACATTCATCAATGGCTGAACGCAACAAAGGCTACAGGCTGGTATACCGCGCAACACAGCACCGATGCCGCACCGGATTATTCCAGCCAGGCGGGCTTCCTTAGCGGATGGAGCGAGAACCATATTGCCGCGCTTGACTGGGCAACATTGACGGTTTCACGCTCTAGCATAGATGGCGGCGGTACAGAGACTTTCGCTGCAAGGGTAGCGCTCATTTCTACCACAGAGTTAGGCTTGCAAAGCGGAACCGGCGGTGGACGGCTTGACATTTTTAACAGCATTGGAGATAGAAGCACGGGTGGAATCTACTGGACTAGAACGCATTACCGCTCGGACTCCTACAACGCTTATCGGGTCGCGGCTGATGGTGCTCTCAACAACTACGGCGGCAACGTGCTTCACGCGTATGGGGTTCGCCCGCTTTGTATTCCAAAATCCACAACCTACGTCTCTCTGCAACTTGACAGCGACGGATGCTACACCATTACGGGGGTGAACGAATAATGATTGCAGGACAAAAATGGTATAAATCTACTTGCACATCCAATGTTGAGCCTAAAATCCATCAAGACTTAGACACACTGTGTCTCCCCGTCAATGTAGCTTACGATGAAGAAACGCAGATGTATCGTTACGAGGAATATCGTATGCTTTTGCCGATTGATTATGAGGTTCCTGAAAGGGTGGCTACTGAACTTGCTTTTGCAACCGAGAGAGGTGAAGTAAAGGCAGATAACCTGACAAAAGAAAACCTCACCATGGCAAACGCTGGCATTATGCAGGTCAAGGCGTATTGTTCGGCAACCAGCAATCCTCCTATGGCAGACAGCGGTGTGTTCGCAAGTGGTGTAGAGGAATGGAAACCTGACACAGAATACAAGCTCAACGACCTGTTCTCCTACGAGGGAAATATGGGATATGTTAAGCAGCCTACGTTGACCTCTCTTGACATTTATCCACCATTCAGTACAGGTACAGAAGCCTTGTATGGAGCAAGACCAAAGCCAGACGAAAACGGGATATATCCGTATGTTTACAATATGGGGATATATGCCGGAATGTTAGTCCGTGGCAATGACGGCAATGTTTATCGTTCAAAGGTTGGGACTTACGAAATGCCGACAGAGCTTCTTTATGAGACAAAAGATGTTCCGGCAATGCTTGAAAAGGTAGAATGATATAACCAAAAAGGAAACAAATGCTAAGAATCCAATGGTTGTTAACGAATGAGGTGAATTGTTTGAACGAAATTTATTTACTGGTAAAGGAATATCTTCAACCAGAACTGGTTTGGTTTGTTCCTTTTTTGTACATCCTTGGACGTTGCATCAAAAAGTCTGTCAGGATTGATGATACTTTGATACCAGATGTTCTTGTAGTGGTAGGAATTGCTCTTTCCGGATTGGTAGGATTATCTAAAAACAGTCCTGTGACTTGGATGGAATGGGTGATTCTGGTTTCAGTAAGCATTGGTCAAGGTGGAGTTTTAGCTTCTTTAGCTGTGCTATGTAATCAAATTATTAAGCAACACGTAAAAGCAAACAATCTCAAAGGTTTATCCAGCGAGGAGGAATCAAAAGATGAATAAACGTGTATTTATCGGAGTAGGTCATGGTGGAAAAGACCCAGGAGCTGTAAAATATGTGAAAGAATCAGAAGCAAATTTACAGATGGCTTTGGGAATGAAAGAAGAATTGGAAAAGCACGGAATTACGGTCGGTATTTCTCGGACTCGTGAAGAAAACGACCCTCTTTCGGAAGAAATCAAAGAAGCTAACGCTTTTCGACCTGAGATTGCCGTTGAAGTACATAACAATGCGGGTAAACTCCACCACTGCCCGACTGCACAGTAATGTGTAGAAAGAACCCCTTTAATTGCTGGGAAATCCTGAGAAAAGGACAATCAGCAGCCAAAACCTGTATTTACTTATTTTTCATTTTGTGGTATAATATCATTGAGGTGATATTATGAAAACAAAGTACATTTCAGAAGTCGATACGTTTGAAAATTTTGAGGGATACACTGTTTGCGATAACGGTACAGTTTTCTCTCACATGGTTCGCAAAAACCACTCTTGGGTGATTGACAAAAACCGCAAAAAGCCTGTAAAACCTTATAAAACAAGAAAAGGATATTTAAAAGTGGACATAAGGTCAAGAAGTGTGTTTTTGCATAGGTTAGTCGCTCTTGCGTTTATTCCCAATCCTGAAAACAAACCCCAAATCAATCACATCAACGCAAACAAAGAGGATAATTCAGTTGAAAATCTCGAATGGGTGACAAACCAAGAGAACCATGTTCACAAACTTAAAAACGGGCTAAATGTTTCTCTGAGCGGAGAAGCCTGTTGGTTGCACGGAAAATGTGGCAAACTGCATCCTTGCTCTAAAAAAGTTAAGCAAAAAGATTTAAACGGAGAAGAATTAAAAATTTTTGATAGCATCTCTGACGCAGCAAAAGAGCTTGGTGTAAATTATTCTGGCATATCAAAGTGTTGCAACGGACACAAGAAAACGGCTTTTGGATATAAATGGGAATTTATAGGATAGGTTCAACGACCATCTTGTTTAAGAGTAGGGTACAAGCGTACTCGAAACAGGGGGCTCCTTGAAAAAGGATGAAGATATGGTCTAATCTTACGAGTAACCGTAAGGAGTTCATAAGAGAACCAGCACGTATTAGCGACACGTGTTGAATTTAATGGGTGGTGACGGCTTTGAAGTTTATTACCAGACCAATGGTTACAAAGCTCAATCCATGAAGCTGGCTCAGTGTATCGAAGCAAGAGTCAAAGCGTCCGGTCAAAAATCTAGAGGAATTAAAACTAAACTTAATTCCAGCGGAACAGATTACTTTGGCTGGTGCAGACAGGTACAGTGTCCAGCGGTGCTCTGTGAGGGCTTTTTCGTGGACAATGCCGCAGACAGTGCAGACTATAACACCACAGCCGAGCAGAAAGCCTATGGAAAGGTTTATGCTCTTGGCGTGCTTGATTATCTGGGAATCAAAGAAAACCCACAGACGGGCGCACAGCCGCCACAGACAACACCACAGGACAAGCCAGAATCCTTGCCATACACCGTGCAGGTGGGAGCGTTTACAAACCGAGTGAATGCTGCATCAATGCAAAATAAACTCTCAGGCATGGGCTATTATGCGTTTGTTACTAGTGAAAACAGCACTGACAGGGTCTGTGTGGGCAAATTCGCAGACAAAGGAACCGCACAGAAAACCGCTGACGATCTGAAGAAAAAAGGAATCGCCGGATTTGTGACAACAATTTAGGAGGAAACATCATGAAAGAATTAAAAATGGACTTATTGACAAGCAAATATACCAAAGTTATGCAGGAGGAGGAGTTTTCTTATAACGCTCCACACCGCTTTTCTGTTGTCAAAGCAGATTCAGGAGAACCGCTTGCGGATATTCACTTTCAAGAAGGACCGATTCAGGAATGCGGAGTAAACGGTGTATGCAATGAAGATTTAATCAACATGGTTATTTGCCGCCTTGAGCACTTCCAGCAGTCCGAACATAGATGCAGGGAAAATGCCCTTGCTATTACCTCTCTGGAAGAAGCTCTTCTTTGGTTGAGAAAAAGAACTATTGCAAGAGAAAACAGGGGTGTTGAAGGAACTCACAACGTATAAGGAGGAAACAACATGAACATTGACATTACCGATATCATTGTATCTGCTATTGGTTTGGTAGGGCTTATCATGACAGGTATTGTTATTCCAGCTCTTAGAACATGGGTCAAGAGCAAAGTCACCAATGAACAGTGGGAAACCATTAAAAACTACGCTCTTGCAGGCGTACAAGCGGCAGAGATTATGTTTAATGCCCAAGGCAAAGGAGAAGATAAGCTTGAATGGGTGAGTGAATATATCGAGGCTCAGTGCAAAGCACATGGCATTAAGATTGATATGGACACTGTACGCATTGCTATCGAAAACGCATGGAAGCAACTGGGTCTGGACAAAAAACATCAAATCAGTTCCAGCCAGCCAGTGCAAGATTAATTGGAGGTACATAACATGGCAGTGTTAAATGCATTTTACGGAAACAAAAAAGTTGCAATTGTTGGAGACAGCCAGACTGCAAAGGATATTGTAGCAGCGCTCAAAGCCGAAAACTTTAACAATGTAGTTCTTCTGGACGCTCCAAACTCTTATGCTGCATATTACGGCATTTCAGAAGAAAAACCTGTGTATACCCTGTTTGTTGAGGAAGCAGCACAGTGTAAAGTGAAAACTACCAAGATTCAGGGAATGAGTGGAGAGCGCCTTGGCAAAGAGATCTACCGAGATGACAAGGAAAGCCGCAAGGCACAAAGCTTCTATAAGCATAATCTCAAGATGATTGGAATTGACCCTGCTTTCCTTGGCGCAGTGGAAATTCCTCTGGATGAAGTCAGAGACATTAATTGGTTCTATGAGGATAAATCTCCAATGCTTCACCTGTTTGCTCCAAGAACAGATGGCGTAGCTCAGGCGGTGTGCGAATCAATCAAAGACTACTTCAAAAAATAATAAGAAACCATTACACACACAAGAGTCTACATTTCAGTAGGCTCTTTCTTATATACAAGAAGAAAGGGTGATTCAATGGCAAAATACAATTCTTCTGTGTTTTACAATAGAAGCCAAAACTATGGCGGTGCAAAATACAATGCAATAGCTTATGTTATTTTGTTTAGATTATCTGATATAATTCAAGTATCAGATAACAAATTTGAATATTTTGCACAAATGATTCTTAGTGAATCCGGCAAAATAAAAGACGACTTAATAAGTAATTCACATTATGATTTCAGAGAGTCATTTAATATCAAAGAAATTGACACTTCCGTAGCTATTCTTTTTGAAGTGTTGGACAATATCGGCATGAAAGATGTTGCTGCTGATTTGTTTGTTGGTATGTTCGTAAAAGACAGAATTAACCTTCTGGAAGATGCAAAGCAATTTGCAGAAATATTAGCGTCTGATAAAATCCATGTTGAAGATATTGTAGATTTAGACGCTTTGATCAAGGCAATGGATGAAATGGGATTTGAAGAACTTGGCGCAGTTTTCGCGAAATATCCTATTTACGAACAGCTAAACGTAACCGACAGAGACCCTAAAACCGCAGTTTCGGACTTTTATGTAACTAAAGACGAAAATGGACTGTATGACATTATTCTTCCGTTTAATTTGATTGTTGATTACTCCAGAACACATATTCCTTTTATGCCGGAAGCTATTGATACTTCGGTTAGTCTTGCTGGTACAGATGGAGAGATTGTTCAGGACACCGTATATGGAAGCAGAATCTTTGATATTTTTGCAGTTACCTATGACGGTCTGGAAATATACGAGAAAGAAGAAATCAAAAGGGATATTGCAAATATTCTTCACTCTATAAAAAACAAAACTAAGAAAATCACTTTTGCTAACAACGAGACTTCTTTTGATGTTAAATACTCAGGACTTGCAGACGTTACCACGGATGCTCCTGGATGGATGCGGTTTGAGATTCCTTTGAAATCTGAATCGTCTTATGGAAGCAAGATGTTTGAGCAAACTCTTTATGGCAGCGGTCTTATGACAAATGGTGGCGATGAAGCTGTTGGAGCTATCATCACAATTTCTGGAGAAATTACAGACCCTACCTTTGAAATGGGAGCTGAAACGTTTAAATGGACTGGTACAGTTCCAGAAGGCAAACAGCTTATCATTGATATGGATGATCAATCTTGCTATATAGTAGACGAAAACGGAATCAAAACACTTGCTACAAAGAATCTGACAGGAGAATACATAAAGATTCCGGTTGGGTCTATGGTTCTTCAAGCATCGCAGGAAACTGAAAGCCATATTGTAACCAAATGGAGAGAAAAAGTTCTTTATTAATTCAGAAAGGAGGAATATCATTTGCGTGAACTCACGAAAAAGATAAAGGTTTACAACAAACATGGAGATTACCTTGCTTATTTTGATTCTGAACCGCCTAGCAATCCAGACAACAGAATCAATATGATGATCAATCCTAACGTGTCAGTTGAATCTAACGGAGCCAGCACATTCACTTTTCAGATAAGTGTTTATTCAAGAAAGTGGATGGATATTTTCGACCCTGAAAACAAATACATTGTTGATGGAAGAGAATATATTTGCTTAAACGAAGATGGAATCCAGATTGATGACGACCTTGTATCTGTTACAGCTTACGAGTCTTGGAAACTTCTTGAGAAGAAATATGTTCAAGCATACAATGTTCCAAAAGAAGAAGAATTCATTGACGATCAAACAGTATGCCTTTTGCCAAAATCAACAGAGCCGTTGGTTGTTAATGGTGTAACTTATACAAATAACCCTTATCCAAGAGGTTCTGCTGGCTATAATCTTTGGGCACTACTTCAAGGAAGTGGATGGTCTCTTAAATTCTGCGATGTTATTGTAGATGGATTTAACCCAGCAGAAGACTATGGCGTATTCAATATTGAAACAGACCAGAAAGATTTGCTTTATAACTTGGAATATGTCAGAGAGCTTTACGGTGGAATCTTTGAATGGGACAGTATCAATAAGACTCTTAGCTTGCATGATTCTGATAAGTGGGACACCAACTATGGGTTCGAGATTCGCAAAGGTAAAAACCTTCAAAGTTTAAGTATTGTCCACGACAACGATATTATCACAAGGCTTTATCCTCTTGGAGAAGGAAATCTTAACATTGCTGCTGTAAATGGTGGAAAGCGATATGTTGATAACTTTTCTTACACCAACGCTATATATGAGCGTAATCTTCCCAATGCTGACATATATGATCAGAAACAGCTTAAATTCTGGGGAGAAAAAGAACTTGCAAAATTATGCAAGCCAAGAAAAAACGTTACAGCAAGCATTGTTGACGTTCGCACCGTTCCTGGAAAAGAATATGAAACCTTTGATATTAACGACATTGCTACCGTTGTTTATACAGAAGGCGATCAAAAGAAACTGGTAAAAGAGCAACTCAGAATTATTTCTTGGTCTTACAATGTTTTTGCTCCATACGAAATGACCCTTGAGCTTGGAGACAAGAGAAAAGACGCTGTTGACTATCTCAAACAAGCTTATGACGCCGGAAATGCGTCTGATGAAATCATTGACAGCAATGGAGATATTTCAATAGATTGCATTTGGGACTCTGAATATGGCGGGTATTTCAAAGATGGAGTTTACGATTATATTACCCAGACAGAGCATCGTCTTGAAATCAAAATAGACGACGTAGAAGGCTCTCTGGCAGACTTTATCGTAGAGGCTAATGAAACATTTGCTACCATTGATGCGTTGGTTAAATTTGAAACCGAAACCACTACTGCGATTGCGAACTTGAAGATGTACGCTGATGATACCTTTGCGACGATA